>AATO01000003.1_pt1 | contig 95034 bp, 69 predicted proteins | sample 270628 | NCBI WGS metagenome assembly AATO01 (sample SAMN02954268, study PRJNA17657) | bioreactor sludge metagenome | biome: terrestrial; feature: bioreactor; material: sludge; isolation source: Enhanced Biological Phosphorus Removal (EBPR) bioreactor sludge | place: USA: Madison, Wisconsin | reverse complement strand
TCACCGGTCCCGGCAACGACATCATCGCTTTCAACCGGGGCGACGGTCAGGACACGCTCGCGGCGGGGGACTCCGGCCAGGATGTTCTGTCGCTCGGCGGCGTCGTCGCCTACACGGATCTGTCGCTTGACAAGGTCGATCGCGACCTCGTCGTGACGATCGCTACGGGCGACCAGATCACGTTCACGGATTGGTATGCGTCGGCTCCCGGCGCGGCCAGCCGCAGCGTGCTCCGACTGCAGGTGATCGCCGAGGCGATGGCCGATTTCGACGCCGGCGGCAGCGATCCGCTGCGCGACGAGAGGGTGGAGAGCTTCGACTTCGGCGGCCTGGTCGATGCCTTCGACGCGGCCCGCGCGGCTACTCCGACGCTCACTCACTGGGCACTGGCCGATGCGCTGAGCCGCCACCAGCTCGCCGGCTCGGACAGCGCGGCATTCGGTGGCGATCTGGCCTACCAGTACGGCAGAAGCGGCAGCCTGGCGGGTATCGGCGTGACGCCGGCGATCGGCATTCTCGCCGATCCGGCATTCGGCGGTGCAGCGCAGGCATTGACACCGCTCGCCGGGCTGCAGTCTGGCGCGCAGCGGCTCGCGTGATGGTCCTGACGAGCGGGAAGGCGCGCCCGTTCCAGCCCAGGCCGCTTGCCTGGGACGGCCTCGCCGGTGCGCTGCCAACGAGCGCCAGGAGGCGGGTAGGGATGACGCGGTGGCCAGGGGCGCTGAAGCCGGGCGCTCGTTGAGGGTTGCGGCAAGAGGCACCACGTTCCGGAGGAGGCGGCAAGCATGCAATTGACGACCGAAATGAGACGGGACGAAGTCCTCTGGCTGCTCGGCAGTCTCTGCAGCGTATTCCGCATTCCCTTCGATGCTACCTTGCTCGCCCAGGCCTGCCCGCCGCCGACTACCCTGGCGACGCTGCATGAAGCGGCCCGGGCACTCGGCCTGAAAACCGGGGGGTGTCGGATCGACGGGGCCGACTGGCAGCGGCTGCCGCTGCCCGCCATCGCCTTGCTGAAGCCAGCCACCGCCACCGGTGCCGAAGCACCGCGGCCGCACGGCGCGATTCTCGTCGTCAAGGCCTCCGCCGAGCAGATCCTCTACTTCCGGCCAGGTAGCCAGAGCGCTGTCGCGCTGCCGATCGATGAAGCGTTGCAGACGCTCGAACCGGAAGTCGTCCTTGTCGCCCGCCAGTCGGCCGGGGGCGACGAGGGCGACATCGCCGGCTTTGCCCGCGAACGCCAGACCTTTGGTTTTCGCTGGTTCCTCCCCGAACTGCTCAAGCACCGCCAGATCTGGCGCGACGTGCTGCTGGCCAGCCTGGCGATCCAGCTCGTCGGTCTGGCAACGCCCTTGTTTACCCAGGTGATCATCGACAAGGTGATCGTCCACCAGAGCGACAGCACGCTGCTCGTCCTCGCGGTGGCCTTGGGTATGTTCATGCTGTTCACCAGCGGCATGACCTGGCTGCGCCAGTACCTCGTTCTGCATACCGGCAACCGCATCGACGCCGTACTCGGCAGCGAGGTCTTCCGGCACCTGCTGCACCTGCCCTTGCGCTGGTTCGAACAACGACCGACCGGCACCCTCGTCGCCCGTCTGCAAGGTGTCGAGACGATCCGCGAGTTCGTTTCTGGCGCTGCGATCACGCTCGTCCTCGACTTTCCGTTCCTGGTGATCTTCCTCGTCGTGATGTTCGCCTACAGTTGGCAACTCTCGCTGATTGCGCTGGCCCTGCTCGGCGCCATCGCCGTGGCGAGCGTCCTGGTCACCCCGGTCTTCCGCGCCAGACTCAATCGCCAGTTCATGCTCGGCGCCAGAAACCAGGCCTTCCTCACCGAATACCTCTCGGGCATCGCCACCGTCAAGTCGCTACAGATGGAACCCGACCTCGACCGCAGGTACGGGGACCTCCTCGCCCAGTACCTCGCCGCCGGCTTCGCCAGCAAGCAGGTCGGCAATACCTATCAGGTCGTCGCCAATGGTCTCGAACAGTTGATGACGCTCGCCATCCTGATCGTCGGTGCCTTGCTCGTGATGCGCAACGACGGCTTCACGGTCGGCATGCTGGTCGCCTTTCAGATGTTCGCCAGCCGCATGAGTCAGCCGATGCTGCGCCTGGTCGGCCTGTGGCAGGAGTTCCAGCAGGCGGACATCGCCGTCAAGCGCCTCGGCGACATCGTCGACATGCCGCGGGAAGCGCATGCGCTGACGCCGAGTCGCGAGCGTTCACCGGACGTCGCTGGCAGCGGCGGCATCGTCATCGAAGACCTTGCCTTCCGTTACAGCGAACAGCATGCGTGGCTCTACCGCCAACTGACGCTTCGTTTCAAGCCGGGCCACCTGAGCGTCATCATGGGTCCCTCGGGTTGCGGCAAGAGCACACTGGCGAAACTGCTGCTCGGTTTCCTCGTGCCGATCGAGGGTCGGATCGAGATCGACGGTAGGGATATCCGCAACTTCGCCGCCAACGAACTGCGCCGCTTCTTCGGGATGGTGCCGCAGGAAACCGTCCTTTTTTCCGGCAGCCTCTACGACAATCTGGTCATGGCACACCCGCACGCCAGCTTTGAGGACGTGATCGTCGCCTGCAAGGCCGCCGAGATCCACGACACCATCGAGCAGCTGCCGGACGGCTATCAGACCGCGATCGGCGAGCGCGGCGTTGGCCTCTCGGGTGGCCAGATGCAGCGCATCGCGATCGCCCGGGCGCTGCTCAAGCGGCCGCCGATCCTGATCTTCGACGAAGCGGTGTCGAACCTCGATCAGCCGACCGCCGAGGCCTTTGCGAAGACGATCAACAAGCTCAAGGGTCAGGTGACCATGTTGTTCATCACGCACCAGATACCGCGAGGCTTGCAGGTCGATGAGGTCTTCAGCTTCAGCGATGAGGCCGGCGCGACCAGATTTGAGGTCATCGACGAGCAAGCGGCCGAATGAGCGCCTATGCCTGCAGCCAGTGATTCGCCGCCGGCCGGCGTGCTCCGGCAGAGCGTGGACCACAATGTCGAGACGGAGTGAAAATGGTCATTTGGCTCTTGGATTTCGTCCACGAGTGTGTTTATAATGGACGGCTAAACTGTAATGTGACCTTTTTGACCTTGGGATGAGTCGATGCCTGCAATTCGCGTGAAGGAAAATGAGCCGTTCGAAGTTGCCATTCGTCGTTTCAAACGCACCGTTGAAAAAACCGGTCTGTTGACCGAACTGAGGGCTCGCGAGTTTTACGAGAAGCCCACAGCCGAGCGCAAGCGCAAGCTCGCCGCGGCGGTGAAGCGGCATCACAAGCGGATGCGCAGCCAGACCCTGCCGCCCAAGCTGTACTAGCACTGAAGTGCCGTTGCCGGGACAGCCGCCTGTCTGAAGATGGGCGGCTGTTGGCGTTTGTGGAACGGCGATGAGCGACGCGCGGCGTCGTCAAGCGGCACCATGTAGCCATGAGGAAGTTCGCGATGACCCTGAAGGAGCGCATCAACGAAGACGTCAAGGCCGCCATGCGCGCGCGCGAATCAAGAAGACTCGGCACGTTGCGCCTGCTCACCGCGGCCATCAAGCAAAAGGAAGTCGACGAGCGCATCGTGCTCGATGACGCGGCCGTGCTGGCCGTCATCGAGCGGATGCTCAAGCAGCGCCGCGATTCGATCGCCCAGTTTGCCGCGGCCGGACGCAACGATCTCGTCGACGCAGAGCAGTTCGAGGCCGAGTTGCTCGCCACCTACCGGCCGGCCGGTCTTTCCGGCGAGGAAATCGGCGCCGCCGTCGCCCGGGCCATCACTTCGAGCGGAGCCAGCGGTCCCGCTGACATGGGCAAGGTGATGGCCAGCCTGCGCACGGACCTCGCCGGCCGTGCCGATATGAGCGAGGTGGCCCGGCTCGTGAAGATTCGTCTGACTGGCGCCTGACTTACTTCGCCGCTGTTCATTACCGGTTCGAGGAAGGTTCTGGATGATCCCGGACTCGTTCATTCAGGAGCTTCTCTATCGCGTCGACGTTGTCGACCTGATCGATGGCTACGTGCCGCTGAAGAAGACGGGCGCCAATTTTGCAGCCTGCTGCCCGTTCCACAGCGAGAAGTCCCCGTCGTTTACGGTCAGTCCGAGCAAGCAGTTCTACCACTGCTTCGGCTGCGGAGCGCATGGTACGGCGATCGGTTTCCTGATGGAGTACACCGGCGTCGGTTTCGTTGACGCGGTCAGGGAACTGGCTGGCCGCGCCGGCCTGCAGGTTCCCGATGAGCCGAGGCACGCGGCGCAGCACGGCCGCGAAGCGCAGGCGCTTGGCGACATCATGACGCGCGCGGCGAAGTTCTACTACGAACAACTCAAGGCGTCGGAAAGGGCCGTCTCCTATCTCAAGACGCGCGGCGTCAGTGGCGAGATCGCCCGCCGCTTCGGCCTCGGGTATGCGCCCGAAGGATGGCAGAGTCTTGCCGGCGCTTTTGACGACTACGAAAGCGCCGAGTTGCAGGTGGCGGGGCTGGTGATCAGGAACGAGCAAGGTCGCCTCTACGATCGTTTCCGCGATCGGGTCATGTTCCCGATCATCAACCAGAAAGGCGAAGTGATCGCTTTCGGCGGCCGCGTGCTCGGCCAGGGTGAGCCCAAGTACCTCAATTCACCCGAGACGCCGCTTTTCGAGAAGGGCCGCGAGGTGTTCGGCCTGCCGCAGGCGCGCGCAGTCATCCGCGAGACCGGGACGGCGATCGTCGTCGAAGGTTACATGGATGTCGTCGCTCTCGCCCAGCACGGCGTCGGTAATACCGTTGCCACGCTCGGCACGGCGACCACGCCGACGCACGTGCACAAGCTGCTGCGCCAGGCCGAGCGCCTGGTCTTCTGCTTCGACGGCGATGCCGCCGGGCGCAAGGCGGCATGGCGTGCGCTGGAGAACAGTCTGGAGACATTGCCGGAGCAGAAGAGCATTGGCTTTGCTTTCCTGCCCGATGGCGAAGACCCCGACAGCTTCGTCCGCCAGGGGGGGGCGGAAGCGTTTCGCCGGCTGATCGTCGAGGCGATGCCCTTGTCGGATTTCCTGCTCCGCGAACTGGCCGGGCACTGCGACTTGAGTTCTGCCGAAGGAAGGGCCCGACTGGTGGCCGTCGCCAAACCGCTGATCGGCCGTCTGCAGTCGCCATTGTTGAGGCTGCAGGTCGTCAAGCGCCTCGCCCAGCTCAGCGACTTCTCGCAGGCCGAGGTGGAGCGACTGTGCGAGCTGCGGCCGCTGGTTCGCGCCGCGCCGGCGCGTGTGCCTCGGCAGGCGCCATCACTGCTGCGGCCGTTGCTGCGCCTGTTGTTGCAGAAACCGGAACTGGCTTCGGGCCTGCCGCTCGACTTGCTGCCTGAGCATTCGGCGGAAGGCCGGGCAATCCGCCTGTTATGCGAAACGATAGCCGGCGGCGGGACCGAGGCGCTGGCTTATCCGGCCTTGCTGGAAAGGCTGAGAGGCAGCGAGTGTGAAAGCGTCTTGCATACGGCGGCGGCTGAACTAATGCAGCAGCCTTTTGCCGAAGACGAAATCGATAGCGAGTTTTCTGGTGCGCTCGGGCAACTGCGCGACGGTGAACAGAGACGCGTTTTCGCGCTCCTGCAGGACAAGATCCAGAAGCTCGGCGTCAGCGGGCTGTCGAGCGAAGAGAAGGGGCAGTATCTGCAGGCACTCGGCGCACGCGGCGGCATCCGCGAGACGAAATAATGTGTGCTAAACTTTAGGGTTTACCAATTCAACGCTATCCGGGAAATGGTCATGGCAAGGGAAAAGGTGGTAACAACCAAGGCTGCGAAGGCCAAGGCAGCAGCGGATCTATTGGCGCAGGTCGGCACGCAACCGGCACCGGTGGATGATGAGACGCGCAAGATGCGTCTCAAGACGCTGATCAAGCTTGGCAAGGAACGTGGCTTTCTGACCTACGCCGAGATCAACGACCATCTGCCGGATGACGTTGTGGATGCGGAGCAGATCGAAAGCATCATCAACACGTTCAACGACATGGGGATCCAGGTCTACGACGAGGCGCCCGATGCCGAAACGCTGTTGATGTCGGATGCCGCGCCGGCTGCCGGGGCTGACGATGCCGATGTCGAAGAACAGGCGGAGCAGGCCCTGTCTACCGTCGATTCGGAGTTTGGACGCACTACCGATCCGGTGCGCATGTACATGCGCGAGATGGGTTCGGTGGAACTGCTGACGCGCGAAGGCGAAATCGAGATCGCCAAGCGCATCGAAGACGGTCTCAAGCACATGATCCAGGCGATTTCGGCCTGTCCGACGACGATTGCGGAGATCCTCAACTGCGCCGACCGGATCGCACGCGACGAAATGCGCATCGACGAGTTGATCGACGGACTGATCGATCCGGAAACCAGTGGCTCGCTTGAAGAACTGGCCGAGGAACTGGAGAGCGAGGCGGAAGACGAGGACGAGGAGGCTGCAGAAGCCGTCGAAGGCGCGGCAGCGGCAGCGTCGCTGCTCAGACTCAGGACGGAAGGACTCGAACGGCTCGAACGGATCCGTGCCGGCTACACCAAGGCGCATGCGCTGTTGCTGAGGAAGGGCTCCCAGGACAAGGGCTACCTGCAGTTTCAGCAGGAGATCTCCGAAGAGATGATGGGGATGCGCTTTACCTCGAAGACCATCGAGAGGCTGTGCGACTCGGTGCGCGCCATGGTCGAGGAAGCGCGCGCCTGCGAGCGCAAGATTCAGCGAATCTGCGTCGACACGGTGCGCATGCCGCGCGTGCATTTCATCAAGGTGTTCCCCGGCAACGAACTGAACATCGACTGGGTCGACGTAGAGATCGCCGCTGCCGGCAAGACCTACGGCGCCGTCCTCTTGCGCAATGCGCCGAACATCAAGGAAGAGCAAAAGAAACTGCTGGCGCTGCAGGACCGCATCGGCATCCCGCTGCGCGAACTGAAAGACATCAACAAGCAGATGTCAACCGGCGAAGCGAAGGCTCGCCGCGCCAAGCGGGAAATGACCGAGGCGAATCTGCGCCTCGTCATCTCGATCGCCAAGAAGTACACCAACCGCGGTCTGCAGTTCCTGGATCTGATCCAGGAGGGCAACATCGGCCTGATGAAGGCCGTGGACAAGTTCGAATACCGGCGCGGCTACAAGTTCTCGACCTATGCCACGTGGTGGATTCGCCAGGCCATTACGCGCTCGATCGCCGATCAGGCGCGGACGATTCGCATCCCGGTGCACATGATCGAGACGATCAACAAGATGAACCGCATCTCGCGGCAGATTCTGCAGGAAACGGGCCTCGAGGCCGATCCGGCGACATTGGCCAAGAAGATGGAAATGCCGGAAGAGAAGATCCGCAAGATCCTGAAGATCAGCAAGGAGCCGATCTCGATGGAGACGCCGATCGGTGACGACGACGACTCGCATCTCGGTGACTTCATTGAGGATCATGCGACGCTGGCACCGACCGAGGCCGCCCTCTATTCAAGCCTCCGCTTCATCACCAAGGACGTGCTCGACACCCTGACGCCGCGCGAGGCGAAGGTTCTGCGCATGCGTTTCGGCATCGAAATGAACACCGACCATACCCTCGAGGAAGTCGGCAAGCAGTTCGACGTCACCCGCGAACGCATTCGCCAGATCGAAGCCAAGGCGCTGCGTAAGCTTCGTCATCCGTCACGCTCCGACAAGCTGCGCAGCTTCCTCGACAGCGGCAACAGCTAAGCTACTCGGCCGGTGCTTGCGTCAGCGTGTTTGCTGACGACGTCCGACCAAAAAAAGGGGGCATTTGCCCCCTTTCAACCGCTGCTTGCTGGCCGTGGATCAGTTCGTCACGGCCTTCTTCTTGTTGTCACGCGGAATCAAGCCGAACAGTCCCAAGCCGATCAGCGCAAGCGTAGCCGGCTCGGGAATGTCGGCGGGCGGGTCGACGAGTATGCTGTCGTTGGCGCAGTTCTCGGCCCAGTGAATGTCGAAAGCCTTGCCATCCCAGCCGCTGTCGAGCAACAGACTCAGGGGTAGGCTCATTTCGTAGAAGTAATGGTCGTCCTCTGGATAATCACCATAGCCTTTCACCGGACTGGTCGTGTAGCTGATCTCGGCCATTCCCACCAGCTTGCCGGCAGTCAGGTGCGTGGGATGAGTAAGGTCGGGATCGCCCGGCGCAAGGTTCCCGGCGGCGTTCCACAACCCATAGGCCCACGTCGGATTCTTGTAGACACCGCCCTCGACGCCAAATTTCTCGAACGTATAGACGCCCTTCTTGACGCTCTCGGCATGCAGGACGTTGATGCCCAACTCGTAGCTGCCATCCTTGCCGAAGTCAATGGCGAAATCACCCGCGCCATAGCTGTTCCCCTGGTTCAGAGTTCTCGGGTTGTGACCGGTGGCCAGGGCAATGTAAAGATTGCCGTCGCAAACCGCCGCATACAGCGCCTCGGCATCGTAGGCCTGTCCTCCCCAGCCGGGGTACACGCGGCCGTCGCGGCCGACCTGGTCTTCGATCGAGGCTTGGATGCCCTTGCCGGGCAGCGCTGCCCAGGTCTTCGGGTTGGCGATCCAGTCATCGAGTTTCCCGTCGACAGTAAAGGCGGCGGCCGGCAGGCTGCCGCCCGCAGCGAGGGCGGTGATGGCGAGGACGATGATTCTGTTCATTGGATGCTTTCGGTCGTCACTTGGTGAGGGTGCGGATCGAGCCTTTCTTGCTTGTGCAAAGAAAGCAACCGGATCCGCCGTAGCAACGAAGTTTCTCCCGGGCGGGCGGCGCAGCGTTATGAAATAGTGCGCAAGCCGGCCGACTTTCCTGGCCGGGGAATGCGCCGACGGGCTGCACGTCGACTCGCCTCGCACGTTCGTTCTGACTGGTTTAACAGGGTGATTCAGACGATTCCCCCGGAGTTGACTCCCCATGCCGATTCTGGGATAGTCGGTTCGCATCGTCTGCTGCACTGGTCTGCTTTTCCTGTCGTTGCTTGGCTCAACCGTATTGGAACGTCGTGGAGCGCACCGCTTTTTTGACGCGCGGAGCGGCCTCGAATCGAAGGAGATCGCTATGTCGGAAATGATCGTGCCGGGGACGTACATCGACGTGCGGGCGGAGGGATTGATCTCCGCCGGCGGCGTCGCGACAGGGGTCGTCGCGGTTGTCGGTACCGCCAGATCGGGACCGGTGGGAACCCCGATCACCCTCTCCGGCTTTTCGCAGGCGCGTGAGCTTTTTGGACTCCCCGACAAGTATTCGATCCCCGAGGATGGATCGAATCCACTGACCCTCGTCCGTTCCCTGCAACTCGCCTATGCCAATGGCGCCTCCACCGTGGTTGCGGTCCGTGTCGCCAGCCCGCGTGCCGCTTCGGCGAGTTATGCCCTCAAGGATCCCGCAGGCAACACGCTGGCCGTCCTCACGGCGGCCACGCCGGGCACCTGGGGCAACGACATCCAGATCTCGGTGAGCCAGGCGAGAACACCGGCGCGCATCGTCGGCGAAAAGCAGACCGCCTCCTTCGCACAACTCGGGTACCACAGCGTCCTTCCCAACCAGCAGAATCGCATCCAGGTGCTGCGCGGCGACACGCGCCGGGTCGACAACTTCAACCTCGTCTACCGCTTCGTCGCCCGCGATGAAGCGGTAGCGAAGAACGGCGGCGGCAGCTACCAGTTGGCCAACCCGAAGGTGTCTACGGTTGCGTCGATCAACTCGATCGTGGTCCTCGACGGCAACGGCAGCCCGGTACGCGCCTACGGGGCCAATCCACCGAGCGGCGTGACCGCCGGAACGATTCTCTACGATCTGGCAGCGACGCCGGCGCTCAACGAGATCCGCATCAATCCCAACACCAGCGAGCTCGCCTTTGCTGCCACCCAGGCGCCCGCGGCGGGGCAGAGTGTCGTGGCGACCTACGCGGTGGACCATGCCGACCCCGCGCCGGGCGAGATCCTCATCACGGTCTGGAACGGCGATATCGATTTCCATGCTGGCGAGGCGCCGCGCGCCGTCGCCGGTGATGTCCTGACCGCCAGCTACCTCGTTGAAGCGGCGGACAGCGTCGAGGTGAGCCTCACTCATAGCCAGCTCAAGGAATCCTACGTCGTTCCCGACGGGAGGAGTCTGACTGCGCTCGCCGCGCAGTCCAAGCTCGTACGCGCCGTCGCCGACGCGGGCCACGGCAGCGGCAAACCCGCGCCCGATGTCGCCGCCTATTTCGGGACGGGCAGCAACGTCGGCGGCGCCAATGGCGCCGATGCCGGCGAAGACGAATACGCTGGCGGACTCGAAGCGATTTCGAACAGGGTCGTCAATCTCGTGGTGCTGGGCGGCCAGGACGCCCGCGGCATGGGCTCGGTGCTGGTTGGGCACCTCAAGTCAACCGAGGAAACCGACCTCGAACGGATCGGCGTCATCGGCGCGCCCGGTGTCGAGATCGCCGACTTTCTCGGCCACAGCGTCGCCGAGGGTCGCCTTGTGATCGTTGGCCCGGGAATCCGGAATCCGGATGGCTCAACGCTGCCGCCGGCGTACACCGCCGCCGCTGTTGCCGGTCTGATCGCGGCACAGTCGGTCCAGACCAGCCTGACCAACAAGGCAATCAACCTGCCGGGAATCGCCGTGGAAGCCAATCGCGGGCAGCAGGCGCAGCTGATCGAGCGCAATGTCCTGACCATCGTCTCCAGGCAGGGGCTGCGCGTCCTCAAGGGGATCACCAGCGAGGGCGTCGGCCAGCCCTTCTCGGCCATCCCGACGCGACGGATCGTCGATTACGCCAAGTACGGCGTGCGTTCGGCGGCCAACCCTTACATCGGGCGGCTGAACAATTCACGGGTACGGGCCGCGCTCAAGGCGACCCTCGACGCGTTCCTGACCGGGATGGTGGAGGACGAGGCGCTGACCGGCTACATGCTCGACGTGACCGCCACGCGCGCCCAGGAGATTGCCGGCCAGGTCAACGTGGTGATGACCATCCAGCCGACCTTCAGCATCGACTTCATCCGCGTCGTCATGACGCTGCAGTAAGACAGGAGACCCCGCCATGCCCAACGACGTCTTGCGTGCCACGGATGCGGTCCTCGTCCTCGGTGTCGAGGATACGTCCACCCCTGAAGGTGAGGCTGCCGACGCGGTGGTGTCGCAGTACGACCTGTCGAATGTGGTCGGCCGGCTGACCAACGTCTCGATCAGCGTCAGCAGCGATGTTCGCCCCTTCTACGAGATCGGTCGTCGCTACCCAACGCACTTGCGCCCGGGCATCCTGAGAGTCTCCGGTACAGCGGAAAGGGCGCACGTCAATGGTGCGCTGCTTCGTCTGCTGCTCGGCGACGGCTCCGTCAGTCCGCCATCGGGTCCGAGCTTCGCCCAGCCGTCGTTCAACCTGATCTCGACGCTGAAGGATCCCGCACACCCCAGCCAGATGACCAAGGTGACGGTGTTCGGCGTCAAGTTCGACAGCTGGACCTACAGCATCCCGAGCGACGCCTTCGTGATGGAAGCGATCACCTTCCAGGCGATGCGCGTCGCCTACGAGGAAACCTGATCGGCACGGTCGATCTCGACCACCGCGCGGGAGTTCCGAACGCATGCCGGCAGTCCGAGACCAGGCGGTGAACGAAACGGCCGCCGACGCCGGGCCGCAGGAGGCACGGCTGCTGACGCCGCAGGAGTTGCTCGCCGGCAGTCTGCTGACCTACGACGTCGAAGTGCCGCCGAGCATCCTCCGCCCCGGTGACGAGGACGCTGCCGCCGCTGCAGGCGGGCGCGTGCGACTACGGCCGTTGAAGGTGGCAACGCTGGCGCTGATCGCCAGGGCTGCGCGCGATGACCCTTCGCTGGTGCCCTTGCTGATGATCAAGGAGTCGCTGGTCGAACCCCTGGTGCCGCTCGAACAGGTCCGGCAAATGCACGCCGGACTGGTGAACTTCCTGGTCACTGCCGTCAACCGGGTCTCGGGACTCGCTTCCGGCGAGGGCGCGGTGCGCCACGCTGCCGACTCGGCCATCGGCGAAACGCACGTGCAGTTCGCGTGGTATTTCGGCTGGACGCCGGCACAGGTGGCGGATCTGACGCCGGGACAGGTTGCCGTCTACCTGGCCGGCATCGAGCGGCAGCGAGCCCGCGACAGCGAACCGCAGCCGGCGCCATGAACCCGACGCCGTGGGAGGAACCGGCAGGCCTCGCGCTGCAAGTCGCCGACGCACTGTTCACACTACCTGGTGCCGAAAGGGCGGCTGCCACGCAGCATCTCGCCGGCGTCGACCCATCGGCTGCGCTGGAGAGCCTGCTCGCCGCCATCCTGCAAGCAGGCCCACCTATAGGTACGCATCAGGAATCCGTAGCGGACCTGCCGGCAGGGGCGCGCACGCCAGTGCATTCCCGGGAAGTGGTTAGCTTACGAGCGGCGAGCGAGCCGCGCGCAGGCGCTGACGCGGGAATGGCGCTGCCGGCCGACATGCTGCCCGGGAATCCGCTGCGCCTGATCGACCCCATGTTCGCATCGACCGGGATTGCCGGGCTGCAGTCGCTACCTGGCACGTCGCCCGGGCAAGTCACGGTGGCGACCGACAGCCCACCCCGGCAGACCCCGCCCGTCGACTCCAGAGGCGGGACGCCGGGGTCTAGCGAAGACGGCCCCGTCATTCCGGAGCGCACCAGGCAGGGCGCACCGACTTTGCCCACGCCGCGGCCAGAGGGGCCAACATTCGGCACGCGCGCCGCGGACGCGCCACCTATCCCGGCGACCGAAACCAAGGAACTCCGCGGTGGCAGTCGGCAGGCACGCCGCCGTCGCAACGATGGCCCGGGTGACAAGCGCGAGGCCCTCGCAAGTGCGCAGGGGCTGCACGCGGAGCCGCCGCGGAGCACCTCGTCGGCGCCTGACGGCGCTCCAGGCAATGTCACTCGTACGCCGCCCGCGCAGTGGCCCGCAACGGCTTCTCGCCTGAGCACAAGAGATACGAGCGCGACAGGGCGCCCCGCGACCGCTGCCTCCTCCCAGATCCTCGCCGACGCGTCGCGAAAGACGCGCCTGGTCAGTGGCGTGGCCGATCTCAATGGCCTGTTCGAGTCGCTGCTCGCCGGGCGCCGCCCGGCAGACACACAAGCGGCGGTGCTGGCGGGAACTCGCCGCGAAGCCCCTGTTGCCGCCGAAGGCGAGCCCCCTGGGGCAGCAGGGCGACATCCCGATCTCTCGCCGGCATCCCTTGCTGAGGCCGCGCCGGTGCCGCGCGCCGCACCGCTGACGCGTGCCGACTGGCCGGCAACGGCGGCTCTGATGCCGGCCGATGCTGCGCATGATGACGTCCTCCTCCTCGACCGTCTTCTCGATCGCTGGGAAGAGCGGCTGCGCGAGCAGGCGATCCGTCACCTTGGGTTCACGGGAGGATTGACCTAGCATGGCGCTGGAGATTGCCGGAGTGGCGATGGACAAGCTGGTGAGCATCGAGGCCAGCGAGGCGGCGCGCTTCGTTCGTCACGCGGTTCCCGGGCTTGCCGGCGAGCTGGCCCAGGACCTGGGACGCCCGAGCGTGCGCATTCGGGTTCGCGGCGTTTTCTACGGCGGCGACGCCGGCGATCGCCTCAAGCAGTTGCGCGACCACTTGCTGGCGCGCCAACCGGTGGATTTCCTGTGCGAACTGACCGGCGATGGCTATTTCTCGCAGGTGCTGGTCGATCAGCTCGACGTAGCCGAGCGCGCCGGCTACCCGGACGAGTACGACTACGAATGTGTCGTCACCGAGTACGTGCCGCCGCCACCGCCGCCGGCAGGTGGGCTGCTCGACGGTCTCGACGCCGGCATCCTCGACGAAGCCACGGCGCTGATGGACGACGTGCAGAACGCGCTGGCGCAGGTTGCCGGCCTGACCAGCCTGCTTGCCGGCGCTAGCGACTTCGCCAATCCGACGACTCGTCTGCCGGCGATGCTCGACGGCTTCACGGGCATCGCCGGCGGCTCGGCCGCGTCGCTGGGCGGCATCGGAGACCTGTTGTGAGCGGCGCCACGGCCAGCCTGCCGAATCTGCAGCGCGCCAGCAACGCCAGCGCGAATGCCCAAACTGGCCTCAGCGGTTTTCTCGGCATCGCCAGCGCGCTGGCCGGCGGTGGCCATGACTCGCCGCTGCGAGGGATCAGCGAGGCGCTTGGAGGCCTTGACCAGGCATTGCAGATCGACGTCAGCGGACTCTCCGAGCGGCTGCCGGCAGCCCTGGCGAACATCGAGGAAGCGCTCCCCACCGACGCCCTGCGTTTTGTCGAGGAAATCGTAAACCGCTACCAGGAAGTCAGCGACTTCCTGGCGAGCAGCGGACTGGTGCGCCAGATCCAGCCGGGGGCCAGCCTCGAAACGACGGCGCTGGCTCTGATCGACGAGCTGCTGAATCTGTTCAGCGCCCGCCTCGCGGGTCTCGGTTCGTCGCTGATCGACGCCGACACGCTCGAAGCCGTGAGCAAAGCGCTGGCGACGATGGAGGCGCTGGCCTCCGGTAGCGTTCTTCCCGCCGATCAACTGCTTGAATTCCTTTCCCGGAACCTGTTGGGCGTCGACGCCGACTTGCTCGTTGGTGCCCGCAGTCAGCTCGACGCGGCCCTGGCGATCCTCGATCCATTCTCTGCCACCGCGGTCGAGGCAGCAGTCGCAGCCACCCGCGACGCCGCGACCACGGCCTTGCGCAACCTCGCCGAGGCGTTGCGCGAGTTCGACCCGAACGATCTCGCCGCCTACGCGACGCCCGAAGCGCTGCTCGATACGCTCGGCCGGGCGCTGGAAGCCGCTTTTCTCGCCCTTGAGGCGCTGTACTCAGCGTTGACCGTCGCCGTGGCGCGGCCGGAATGGGAGACGCTGTTCACCTCCTGGGCCGCCGTGCTGGCCGCCGTCGAACTGGCAGACGTGCCGACGGTGGACGACGCCGTCGATGCCATCGCCGGCGCCATCGAGTCGCTGCTGGCGCGGCTGACGATGAGCCTGTCACCGGACGATCTCGCGGCACAGGTCGCACGCATGGCGGGCTCGCTGCACGCGCTGTTCAGCGACTCGCCACTGGCGCAGGTCCGCCAGATCCTGATCGACTTCATCGGCAGGATCGGCGCCGAACTCGCCGCGATTCCGGTCGAAGACGTCCGGACCGCCGTGCTCGGAATGCTGCAGACCGTGCAGCGGCAGATCGAGGAGCTCGGTATCGCGGAGGTACGGTCGACGATCGAGAAGGGCTTCCAGGATGCCAACGACTTCGTCGACGACAATCTGGGTGGCGACCTGCTGGCGGGGATCAGCACGCAACTCGCCGCGGCGCTCGGCCAACTCGAGAACATTCCGGTCGCCGAACTGGGACAGGAACTGGCCAGCGCGATTCAGGCGGCCAGCGAGCTGATCGAGGATCTGCAGGCCAAGTTGGCCGCCGGACTCGACGAGGTGCGCACGCTTCTCGCTTCGCTCGACGGCATCGACTTTCGTCCCGTGGCCGACGAAGTGGTCGATGAAATCGGTGCGCTCAAGTCGCGCCTTGCCGCCATACGGCCGGAGTCCTTGTCGGACGTCGAGCGTATCGCCATTCAGGCCGGTCTCTCTGTCCTGCGCGCCATCGACCTGGAGGGGATGATCGAAGGCGAACTGAAGAAGGAGTTTGCCAGCGTCGATGCGCAACTGGCGCAGGTCGTCCAGGCGATACTCGACGCCTGGCTGGAGTTTCGCCGCCGTGTCGGGACTCTCGACGGCGCATCGCTGGCGGCGCCGGTCACCGGACTGCTCGACGAGGTCGGCAACACCGTCCTCGCGATCAATGGGGCCGCCGTCGTCGCACCGCTCGAGAAGCTCCTCGATGAACTCCTTGCCAAGGCCCGCACCGTCTCGCCGGGGGCGATTCTCGAGCCGCTGCAGGAACCCTATCAGCGCATGCTGCGGACCATCGAGCGCGCCAATCCCGACGTCTGGGTCGAGCCGCTGCACGTGCTGCATGCCGAGATCGACCGCCTGATCAAGCTGGTGGACATCACACCCTTGTTGAGCACGCTCGAACAGAAGCAGCGCGACCTCTTCGCGCAGGCCAGGCAGGCGATTGCCGACGCTGTCGGCGCGGTGCACCTGCCCGAGCCGCTCGACACCTTTCATGCGCAGATGACGACACTGATCGTCGGCATCACCGACGCGATCTTCGCCGACCCCGATGGCACGCTGCGCCAGGTCAATCTGTCCTTGTCCGCCTCGATGCGGCCAAGCACGCTGTTCGAGCCGCTCGACCAGGCCTTCGACCGCCTTCTGGCGGCCGTCGAGACGCTGCCCGCGGACGACGTGTTGAGGGCGCTCGAAGCTATCCGCCAGGGCCTTGGGGCGGCACTGCCGGCAATGGACCCGGCGAATGTCGTGCGCGGCATGCGCGTTGCTCAGGGCCGGCTTGCGGCGTTGTCACCGAGCAGCGTGGCCGGCGTCGTCGCGCTGCCGGAGTTGCGTGCCAGGCTTGCCGGGCGGCTCTCGTTATCGACCGCCAACGGCGACGCCGGGGCCTCGCTGCTGGCACGCTTCGATCTGACGCTGGCACCGCTCGACCTTGCCTCGGACACCTCCCGCCTGTGCCGTCTGAGTACGGCCCACGCCGCGCTGGTCACCGCCCTGCGCCAGCGAATCAACGCCCTCGACACCGCGACCGCACAGCTTGAGTTCCAGCGACTGCAGAGCGGACTCGGACGCATCCTGCCGCCGTTTCTTCGCCAGCCCACGCCGCTCGCCATGGCCGATGTCCGTGCCGGGCTGGCAACGCTCAGGCCTTCCCTGAAAGCGCGGCGCATCGACCTGGCCGTCGACGGCTTCCTGAGGCAGCTTGCACCGCTGCAGAGCGCGCTCGACAGCGCCGTCGACGGCTTCTTCAAGGAGATCCGGCAGGCGGCGCTGGCCCTCCACCCGGGGGAGCTGAAGGACGCCGTTGCCGACGTCTATGCCAGCCTGCGCGCCAGGCTCGCCGTCCTCGATCCCGAGCTGCTGGCGGCATCCTTGCGCAGCAGCGTTTGGGACCCACTCCTCGATCCCTTGCGAGCAATCGATCCGGCAGCGTTGAAAGCTCACCTCGACGCCCTTTTCCAGAACCTGCTGGCCAAGATCAGCGGCTCGGTCAAGGATCTGCTGAGGCAACTCAAGCAAGCCATAGACGCCTTCCTGGTGCGCGTTCGGCAGGCGCTGTCGAGCGTTCTGGCGACACTACGGCAGAAGATCGAAGCGATCCTCGGCGAGGTGAGCAAGCTTGTCGTCCGTATCGATGGCCTGCTCGTCGACGATCTCTTCAAGCGCTTGTTGACCCTGCTTGCCAACCTGCAGACCAGTTTCGACCAGGAACTCGACCGGGTCCGCAACGAGTTCGACGGCATGCTCGAGGCGATTCCCCTCGGCGCCTCGGCCGGGGTGGCGATCGCATGAGTACCCTGACGCAACTCCGCGCCTGGCAGGCCGCGCAAGCGGCGGCGAGAAAAGTGATCGCCGACCAGGGGCTGGCGAACGAGGTCCATGAGGGGCCGGCGATTTCGCGTTACACCTGGCAAGCGGGCGAACTCGCCGAGATCGTCGAGCCCGACGGCGAGCGCTGGGGCTACGCCTATGGTGACGACGGACGCCTGCTGGCAGTCGACCGGGACGGTCGGCGTTGGGCCGACTACCGCTATGACGCGGCAGACAGGCTCATCGAGGTACGTCGCCCCGACGGCGTGCTGACGCATTCCTATGACGAGCAGGGGCGACTGGTGCGCACTCTGCGTGGCGATGCCAGTCCCTTCGTCTATCGTTGGCAAGGCGAGCGGGTGGCGACTGCGCGTTCGGATCGCGAGGAGAGCCACTTCCATTACGACGCCCGAGGGCGCGTCAGCGGCGTGGATCAGCGGGTCGATGGCAGTCTCTTGTCGGCGCGCTTCTCCTTCGACGGCCAGGATCGCCTGGCGCGCATCGACTTCCCGCAATGGCGACAGGCGATCGGTTTCACCTGGGACGAGCGGGGCCGACCGAGCGCCATCGACTGGAACGGCCGCCAGCTCGCCCATTTCGGCACCGACGATGCGGCGCGGCTAGCGTGGTGCGAGGGCTTCGACGGCGTGCGCGAGGAAACCTGGCACGAGGCGGCCAGTGGTCGCCCGGTCCGCCAGTCGATGCGCCGCGCCGGGCAGGAGATCTGGCACTGCGAGCTCGTCCGCGACGAGGCTTTCCGCCTGATTCGCGAAGGCCGCCGGGACTATGCCTACGACTTCTGCGGGCGCCTTGCCGAAGTCCGCGATGGCCAGGAGACCTGGTGCTATCGCTACGATGCGCTCGATAACGCGACCCTCGACGACGGCCTGCCCACAGCCGTCGACTGCGACCTGGCTGAGCGCGTGCGGCGGGTTCGGCAAGGCTCGGCCGAGCGCGTTTTCCGGCACAATCAGGCGGGCGAACTGCTCGAACTGCTGCTCGACGGCACCCGCGTCGCGCGCTGCCTTTACGACCACAAGGGGCGGCTGGTCTGCAAGTCGGGACCGGCAGGCAGCGAGCGCTACCTCTACGGCCCCGACGATGGGTTGCTGGCGATAGCCGACGATTCCGGGCAGCCGCTACTGATCTTCCTGCGCCTGCCGACCGGGGTCGTCGCGATGATCGACTTTCGGACCCATCGCCAAGGGCAGGCGGTGTGCTTGCACTGCGATGCGCACGGCAACCTGCTTTTCACCGGGACAGGCGAGGCAGAGACGGCGCTTGCCGGACCCTTCGCCAGCGACCCCTGGGGTGTTCCGCTGCACACCGCGGGCCCCTACCTCTATCGAGGTCGCCTCTGGCATGCCGACCTTGGCCTCTACCGCATCGGCTGTCGCTGGTACGACCCGAACCTGCGGCGCTTCCTGACGCCGGATACGCACACCGGTGCGCCCGACGACGCCCGCCTGGTCAACCCTTTCCGGCTCGCCGGCGAGCAGCGCATGGCACGCGCGCAGATCCTCGGCGACTGGCTGCGCCAACCGCGACTGCGCAACCGCCACGCCTACTGCGCCAACGATCCCATCAACCGCTTCGACCCCGATGGACACTGGAGCTTCGGCGGCGTCCTCCTGTCACTGCTCGGCGTCCTGTGGACGCTACCGAACACGGCATTCGGCCTGGCGATCGAAGTCAGTTGTCTGCTCGGCGAGGTCGTGCGCTGGCTGGTGTGGCTGTTCTCGGGTGGCAAGGTCAGTTGGCAGACGCCCGGTTTCGACGCCGCCGCCTCGGGCCGCCTGAATGCCTTCGCGCTGGTCTGCAAGGGCGGCTGGCTCGGATCGTTCGACAGCCTGCTCGGCATCACCTTCGGCAATGTCATTTTCGTCAATGGCCGATACCAGGAGAACGCCGAATGGAAAGCGCTCCCCGATCCCGTCCGCCCGACCGCGTATGGCGGTGCGGTGACGATCGCGAAGAGTCAGGCGCTCTACGAGCACGAACTGCGGCATGTAAACCAGTACAGTTGGTGGGGCCCCTTCTTCCATCTCGGCCTGCCGTTGTTCGGCGTGTACGAGTGGGACGTCATTCTCAACGGCTACCGGAACGCGAGCTTCGAAAAAGACGCCCGCGAGCACGGAGGCTTCTGATGGCCGGCCTGCGCCCCCGTTTCTCGTTGACTGCCGGCAGTCTGTCGGCTGACTCGGCCTCACCGTTGGCCGGTCCGTCGCGCTTCGTCGTCGAGCGCAGCCTCGACGTGCCCATCGACGGCCTGCGGGTAACGCTCGCCGAAAGCGGCGGGGTCGCGCCGGGTGATCCCGTGCAACTCGACCTCGGTGACGAGGACGGGCTTGCGCGCGTGTTCACCGGCAGCGTCGCGGAAGTCCGGCCACGCCTCGCTGGCTGCGAACTGTTCTGCGCCGGCAGCTTGCTCGCGCTCGTCGACCTGCGCGTCTCGTCGTTCTATCTGGGTCGGAGCGCCGGCGACGTGGTGCGTGATCTGATCGGGCAGGCTGCTCTCGAACCAGGGGAGATTGCCGACGGCATCACACTGCCGCGGTTTGCGGTCGAGCGCCGTCTCGGCGCGCACGCGCAGTTGCGGCGCCTGGCCGAGCGCCTGGGCTACTCGTTGTTTGCCGACCGCGCGGGGAAAGTCCATTTCCGCGGCCTCGGACCGGCCGCAGGGCTTGCTGCCGGCGGCATCGGCGCAGGACTTGCCACGGCCGCTGCGGGAGCACTGGGAACGCTGGGGAAGGGCGGTGCCGGCGGTCTCACCTACGGCAAACACCTGCTCGGCGCCACGGGCGGGCTGCGGCCGGCTTTTGCACGGAAACTGCTGCTCGGCGGCGAAAGTCCGATGTCGGGCCAGGGGGAAGACAAGAGCTTCTGGCTCACCGCGACCGATGCGGACTACCAGGATTCGGCGGGCGACGGCGACGAACTGCTGGTCACCGATCCGACGGCGCGCACCAAGGACATGGCGGGTCGCTTTGCTGCCGGCTATGCCGCCACTTTTGCGCGGCGAACCAGCGAAGTACGGCTGACGGTTCTCGGCATGCCGGATCTCGAACTGGGCGACGACAGCGGGGCCAGCGATGCCCCCGAGTCGGCACTGAACACCACCGGCTACGTCAAGGGCCTAAGCCATCGATTCGGCGCGCGCGAAGGATTCGTCACCGATGTCGTCGTGTCTACGGAGACGTCCCAGTGAAAGAACTGCTCGACATGGTCCGCCGGACGGTGCGCGAGGAACTGGCCTTGCGGCGGGGACCGCAACTGGCCACGGTCATCGCGCTCACCGCTCACGCCAGCGCAGACGACACCGCCAACTACGAGGCCGACCTGCGCCTCAAGCACGACGGACTGGAGATCACGCAAGTGCCGATCGCCATGTCGCACGTCGGCTTCGCCGCGCCACCGCGCGTCGGCGATCTGGTGCTCGTCGAATTCCTCGATCACGACCTGCAGCAGCCGCTAATCACCGGACGCTTCTACCACGACCAGGAACGCGCTCCGCTGTTCAGGCAGGACGAAGTGCTTTTCGAGCACCGCCTGCCCGACGACACCGTCAACCATCTGCGCTTTGCCGACGACGGCAGCATCTTCCTGCAGCGCGCGGTCAGCAAGCTCGAGGACAACAGTGAGTTCAAGGCCGGCCTGCGCATCGATCCCGACGGGATCATCGAGCTGAAGGCCGGCGACAAGATCACCGTCACCCTGGACGCCAGGAACGAGAAGGTCACCATCGTCTGTGACGGCAAGCCGATCGACATCACCTGCTCGCAGCTGACCGTCGACGCCGACGTCGAGATCAGGAAGACGTTGACGGTGAACGGTGACGGAACGATCAAGGGTACCGGCAAGATCAGCAGCGTGACGATTTCCGGCACCGACATCTCGGGAGGGGCCTGATGGCCGACCTGACCTTGAAGGGAACGCTCAACCTGATGGGCACGCTGACGTTCAAACCGTCGCCCGGCGGCAAGCTCAAGATCGGCAACGCCGGGCTCGAGGCGCTGGTCGAGGTGATGCCCGGCGACCCACCGCAATGCACGGCGGCGCCGCCGGTCATTCTGCCGCCGCCGCCGGCGTCGCCCTTGCAGCCGCAGCCGACCGTGTGGATCGTCAGTAGTTTCAACAAGACCGTGAAGGCCGGGTCGAAATGCATCGTCGCACTCGGCATGGCGATGCAGGGACAGTCAGGCGCACCGCTGTGGCCGGGCATGCTATTGCCGAGTTCGGGAAACCCCACCGTCACGGTCAATCACGTCCCGATCAACGTGGTCAACGACATGGCCGTGATTTTCCCCTCGGGCGGCTCGGCCGCCTTCAGCGCGAGCGGCCAGACATGACGGCGCTTGCCCTCCGGATCGTCCAGCCGGTGCACGACACAGGCTACCCACCGGGGCCGTCGATCGCGCTGCAGGGAAGCCTGACCGGCGATTCGGCTGGGCTGTACCTGAAGTGGTATTCGTCGCTGAATTCGGCGGCGAGCGAGACTCAGCCCGAACTCAATGCCGACCATTCGCTGGCGATCCTCAACTGGAGTGCGCCGCTGGCGGAGTTCGGCAGCCACGTCATCGTTCTCGCTGCTACCGATCAGGAGCGTACCGACCTCAGCGCGATAAAGGCTGTCACGCGCTCGGCGATGAGCGGTGGCGCACCGCCCGCGGCCTCCGCGCCGTGCATCGTTCACCGCCTGGTCGCGCAGATTCGCACCCCCGCGGCGAACGGACAGGTGCTGTCGAAAGCGGCCGCCACGCTCGAATTTCTCGCCCCTGCGCGTTGGGCGAGAAAGGATGCGGGGCCACCCGAGGCCTGGGTCGCCGACAGCGACTACCAGAGGATCAACGGCATCGCCATGCGCTTGCGTCTGGTACCGGTGGGGCCACTGGATCCCGCGCATTCGGCCGATATTCCGTTGACCCTGGCGACGCTGCCGTTCATCCGTGCCGACGACAAGACCTGGTTTCGCTGGGCGGGAGCGCTACCTGCCAATCTCGGCAACGGCAACCACACGCTCAGCTTGTCGGTGAGCGGCGGCGGCGCCACGACCTCGGCCGTGCGCCAGGTCATTCTGGCGGCGTAGGGGAGAACGCACGATGGCCAGTGAACGCCAGAGCCTGTTCGGAGCCGACCTCCAGTTGCGCGAAGGCGCTGGCGGCAGCGATCTGACGCTCGAAGGTCCGGTCGGATCGTCGGGCGACCTGGCGCTCGCCTACGGCAACGCCAACGCCGTCCAGGCGCTGTCACTGCGCCTGCGGGTGCGCAAAGGCGAGCTGGCGCTCCTTGGCTGGCCCGATTACGGTTCCCGGCTGCACGAACTGATCGGCGAACCTGATCTGCCGCGCACGCGCCTCAAGGCACAGGTCTTCGCTCGCGAGGCCGTCGAGGCCGACGCGCGCGTGCGCCGGGTCGAGGCGATCGAGGTGGTCAGCATTGCCGGCGAGCGCACGCTGCTGCGCCTGGCGATGCAGGTTCTCCTGATCGACGCGCCGACGCCGCTTGACCTTGTTTTCGACCTCGCCCTGGAGGGTACATGATCGACGTCGGACACCCCTTCTCGAAGCCGTTCCAGAGTCTGGTCGACGCGCTCGTTGAAAGCCTGCAACTCGGTGTCGAACAGCCGGCCAGCCAGGAAATCATCTTTCGCGCCGGCACGTTGAGCTATCCACTCAAGGGTATCGGCCCGGTGAGCGGTCTGGCTGCCCAGATCACCGGCTTCGTCGCTGGCCGCCCGGCGGTGTTCACACTCGGCCAGCACTACTTGTACGCCGTCGGCCAACTCGTCTGGCAGGCGCCGCCGTCGACCGTCGACGCCGACATCGCTGCCGTCTGGTTCCCGGACGACAATTCTCGCCTGACGGTGGGTTACTTCTTCCGCGACCTGCCCTCGGGGATTACCGATTTCAACGCCGGCAGCGTCGCCGGAACCCTCGTGCGCGCGATGTCGCGTGAGTTCAAACTGCTTTACGAACAGATGGACCAGGCCTACCGGCGCGCCTTCATCGACTACGCTCAGGGTGCTGCGCTCGACAACGTCGTGGCGCTGCTTGGCGTCGAGCGCCGCCAGGCGCTGCCGGCGCAGGGTGAAGTCACTTTCTGGCTGAAGAAAGCCGGCCGGAACGACGTCGCCATAGCTCGCGGCATTCGCGTCGCCGATGCGCGCGGGCGCGTCTTCAAGGTTGCCGCGCCGGGCGTCATCCGCTCGACGCTGGTCGAGGAAACCTCGGCAGCCGGCAAGAGCGTGCGCGTCAGCGTCGCCATCGGCTCGCTGCTGCATGTGCGCGAGAAGGGCAAGGAGGTCGACCTGGCGACGGTCGCCACCAGGGCCGGCAAGCCTTTCGGCGACGACGGCGTGACCATTACCCTGAAGACCGTGCCGCCGTCGGCCAGCCTGGTGATCACTTTCCAGCCGAAGACGCCGAAGACCACCGTCGCGGTCGTGGCGGTCGATGCCGGGCCCGCAGGCAACCTCGGGTCGGGAAGCCTGACCGTCATGCCAACACCTCCGCGCGGCGTTGACGGCGGCGTCGTCAACGAGAAGCCGTTGACCGGCGGCGAAGCGGCCGAGGATGACGAACCCTTGCGCGAACGCGCCAAACACGCCCTCGAGCGGGCCGGCAATGCGACGCTCAATGCCATCCACTATGCGGTGCTCAACATCGAAGGAGTGGACAGCGTCGAAGTGCGTGACGCCTCGCTCGATGCGGCAATACCGCTGGGTGAGGTGTGGGTCCGCTTCTCGACCGGCAAACCCGATGTGGTTGCCCCGCAGGTGGAAAGGGTGGTGGACAGGACGCGCGCCGCCGGCATCAAGGCGGTCGTCAAACAGGTGCGCACGCTGACCTTGTCCGGTCGATTCCTGGTCATCCCCGACGCTTACGGGAGCAGCAAGGATGCCCGCCAGCGCTACCGAACCGCCGCCATCGCTGCGCTCGCCGGACTTGCCATCGGCGAGCCGGTTTCGCAGCGCAAACTGGCGGCGCTTGCTTTCCGCGTTGCCGGCCTCGCCGACATGGGTGAAGTGCAGCTCGACTACGTGCGGGGAAGCGATGCCGCGCTGGCGATCGACCAGGACCCCTTCGTCCTCGACGCCGGCGAGCAGGCGCGTCCCGATGCCGGGGCGCTCGAAGTCGTCGCCCTGCACGCGCTGGATGCGTCGGCGGCCAGCCTGGCGGCCGATGGCAGCCTGTCGCTGTCGTTGCGCATCCTTGATGACGACGGCAAGCCGGTGCATTTCCGTCGCCTCGAGCTCGCGCTCCTGGCCACCGTTCGGGCGAAGCCAGCGACGACCCCCAACCAGCCTCTGCAGCAGGTTGCCCAGGTTGCCGGTACGATCAGCTTTACCGCTGCCGAGCAGGCCGCGCCGTCGTTTGCCAAGCTCGTCATCGCCAACCTCGCCAGTCTGGACGCAAGCAGCATCGAGCTGATGGTCCAGGCAACTGCCTACCCGGGGATGGTTGCCGCCAAGACCAGACTCACGACCTAGGAGGGAGCGTGTCTTTCAAGACCGATCGGCTGGTAGCGCTATTCCCGGACGTCTACGCGGCGCGGGAGCGCGACTCACTGCTCCACCAGGTTCTCGACGCGCTGGCCGCCGAACTGGTGAACAGCGACGCGGCCGTCAAGGACCTGCTCAAGTCGCACTGGATCGACTACGCCGGGAGCGGCGGGCTGGATGGTCTCGGCGCGCTCCTCGGCGTCCTCCGGCGTCGCCTGCCCGACGGCACGCCGGAAGGTGACGAAACCTTCCGCCCACTGCTCAAATCCACGGTGCTCTCCTTCATCGGTGGCGGGACCGTGGAAGGCATCAAGGGAGCCGTGCGCGCCGCCCTCGGGTTGCCATACGATCTGGATCTCTTCGCCAAACAAATCGCCGGCCCGGGCGGCGCCGTCAACCGGGGCATCTCGGATCTGGTGGCGGGTCTCGACAGGCTGGTGCAGATCGAGGAGTTTTCGCCGAAGACTGAAGTCGTTCTCGGCAGTGCGCTGCCGACGCCCGTCGGCAGCACTGCCACGCTCGACGTCAACTTTGCGACGGTCGAGCCGGTCGTGCCGCGCATCGAGTGGACCTTTACGCAGGGTGGTGGCCGGCACCTGTCGCTCGTGCGGCAGGACTCGGGTGCCGGCATCGTATCCCGGGACGAATTCGTGGTCCCGGAAGGGAGTACGCTGTTGCTGGCCGGCGAAGGCGCAACGGGTTTCTCGGCGTCGATCGGCACCACGGATGTCAGTTCATGGTTCGTCGACCTTGCCGGTTCGCTGCCGCCGGCACTGCCCGAGGTACCGGCAGGTGGCTCGCGATGGGTCTTTTCCGCAGCCCGCGCCGGCGAGTTCGGATTCGCGGCCTACGACAGCGGCGACACTTTCGATGCGGCGGCTTTCACCGTGCGCATGGCATGGGTCCGCTACCAGCCGCTGACCTTCGACGTCGTCGTTCCCTACTTCGTTGACGCCGCAGTCAGGCGCATTCTGGCCGGTACAGGCTACGAAAACCGCTTCCGGGTGTTCAAGGGATTGTCGCTCGACGCCATCCAGAAGGTGGTCGATGACAAGCGGGCTGCCGGCGTTCGCGGCATGGTACAGTACTCGCTCTCGTTGCCGGGAGAGTCCTCCGAGAAGACGCCGTGGGAAGAGCATGCGGTTGTCGAGCGGTTTTCGGCCACCGCCGAGCATCGTCACGCCGAGACTCACGACACCTTCGAAGATCTGCTCGTCGGCGCCCTCAGCAGTGCACTCGAAACACACGATGCCAGCGAGCACTTCGCCATCGGCGGCGTCTTCGACGTAGCTGTCTCGGACGGCAGTTTCGGATTTCAGTGAACCTTTCCAGGAGCATAGCGATGCATGAAATCATGGATATGCAGGGTAGGCTGAGGCTGCTGGTGACCGACCGGCAGGAGCGGATCCTGGTTGACCGCAGCCATGCCAACCGAATCGTTCGCAGTGGTCGTCAACTGGCTGCCCAACTGTTCGCCGGTGTCGAAGGCACGCCACCGTCGAAAGCCAGTCACATGGCGGTGGGCACCGGTGCGGACGCCGCTACCGACGAGCAAGCGGCGCTGGTCGGTGAGCGGGCGCGCAACCCGGTAGGTGCCCCGGTGTATACCGAGATCATCGACAGCGCCGGCGTCAAGCGGATCAAGGTCAGTCTGCAAGCGGTGTTCGACTTCGCCGAAGCCAACGGCGCCGCTCCTCTGCGCGAGGCGGGAATCTTCACGGCCGCCAAGGATGGGACGATGTACAACCGCGTCGTCTTCGATCCGGTCACCAAGGCCGACACTTTCAAGCTGACGCTGATCTGGGACATCGTTTTCTGAGCTGCTTTTCGAGGAGATCCCTACCATGCCACTGACCCCCGATCTGCCGTTTCCGAAGAGCGCCGGCGACGCCATCCGCTCGAAGGACTGGAACGACCTGGTCACCGAAACGCAGCGCCTGGACAATGCCAAGGTCAATCGCGCGGGCGACGCGATCAGCGGGCCCTTGACCATCGCCGGCGCACTGGGCATCGGTACGACGACGCCCAGCGCCAAGCTCGATGTTGCCGGCGATCTCCGGATCAACAACTCGCGCTTGTATTTGCGAGGGGCTGGCGACAATAACCATGGGCTGGGGTGGTACGGTCCGGGCAGTCCGTTCGCCGGGGCGAACGTCGACGGCCCGGTACTGTTCGGATTTTCGGGCGGAGCACTCGGATCGACCGACGGTGGGCAGAAGCTGGCATTGAGCTGGGACGACAGTGGCAACGTTGGGATGGGCACGAGTACGCCGAAGGCCGCACTCCATGTCGTCGGCGGCACCTGGCTGTGCGACGGCACGGGCTACGCCGTGGCGAACAACAGAATGGCGAAAGGTTCGCTGACCGTCGGCAGCCTTACCTCGAGCTTTGGGGGCGGAAGTGGCTGGAGCGACAACACCGCCGGACTGCTCTTCGAAACCCGGGACGATACGGAGATCGCGATCCACGACTCGGGCACCAGGATCGCCAGTGTCGCTTACTATCAGAGCAGCGCGAACAGTCTGACGATCGGCCGAGATATGGGCTGGGGGCCGATTTCCAGCGTTAGCGTGGCGGGAAGCATACGCGCCGGCAACTCCGACCTGTACTTCACGAAGACCGACCACAACCACAGCGGATTCGGCAACACGCCCGGATTCGCCGCCATCGAGAACGCCGGCAACTACGATGCCCTGATGATTCTTGGACGGGCGGGCGCCCAAGTTCCCGGAAAGCCCGCGGGTACCAAGGCGCGGGTGGTGAAGCTCTGGGACGTTCTGGAAGTCAACGGGGACCTTCTGGTTACCGGCAGAATCGGCAGTATGAACAAGGGACCTGGCCCGCTCACGGCAGGCTGGGGTGGCGGTCTGCGAACCTGGGACGTCGAGGCGGAGGGAACGGTTTGGTCCAGGGGGGCGTTCCAGACCGGACCGCGTGACGTGGCCGAAATCTATTTTTCCGACCTCGAACTCGATCCAGGCGATCTCGTCAGCCTCGATCCGGACGCCGATCGGATCATTCGCTCGAGCGGGCCAGCCGACCCGACAGTCATCGGCATCCTGTCGACCGAGCCGGGCTTTCTTCTCAACTCGCAGCTCAACCGGGAAGCGCCGGCTGGCGATCTCCGTCCTTACCCGGTGGCGTTGTGCGGTTGCGTGCCCTGCAAGGTGAGCGACGAAAACGGCCCGATCCGTCGTGGTGATCTGCTGACGACGTCCTCCACGCCGGGGCATGCGATGCGCGCCGAGCCAATCCTGTTGGACGGGAAGAGCCTGTACCCTTCCGGCACGATCATTGGCAAAGCGCTCGCCGCACATGTCGACGGAGAAGGTGTCATCGAGGTTTTCGTCGTCTTGCGCTAGTCCACATCGCGGCCACGACGACAGCCATTCCCATCCCCCAACCCGACGCGGGAGGAGTTTCGACAAATGGAAGCGAGGCTACGCAAACGGCTCGAGGAACTCCGCGCCGAGTACGACAAGGGCCGCAAGGCTCTCGACGACCTTGAAAGTCAAGCAGCCAATGTCCGCGCTACCTTGTTGCGCATTGCCGGAGCCGTACAGGTCCTGCAGGAGGAACTGGGCGAGAGCCCGGGTGGCGGCGAAAACGTCCCAATTCCCCGCGCCGCGGACTAGGCAGCCATGTTGCTCGCCCTCGAGAACGCCATCGCGAATCTGCTGCAACGTGAACTGCCGTCGCTGTTCACCGGCGCGGGTGCCGCAAGCGCCACTTTTTCGATCGATACCTGGGACTTCGATCGCCTGTCGGCCGATCCCGTTGCCGGTCAACCGGGTCCCGAGGACGCGGTGGACGAACTGGCTTTCGATCCGGCCGCAGCGGCTGGCCCCTACGCGCTGACGCGGCCACCCTATCCGGGCCCGAAGCGCGTCTACCTGCGCGCGACGAGCGGCGAACTCGTCGCGCTGGCGAGCGCTGAAGTGCTCTGGAACCCGGCCAATCCGGCCGCATTCTCGATCCAGCCGCTGGCCACGCGGGATTTGACGGGCTTCGACCACCTGCACATCATGTACGGCGTTGTGGCGGCGGCAACCCGCCTGAAGACGCTGCACAAGCTCACCCTGCAGATCGCCGGGGCCGACGCCGGCAGCAGCGAAAAGGCGTTCGCACTCGCGCTGGCGGTGCTGGTCCTCAACCGCGACGCGCTGCTGCGCGACGGGGGTTTTGCGTGGACCGCCGGAGGCTACCAGGCCGAAGGAGCGGTCAAGACGCTGAAGTTCTCCGCCGGTGCGGTGCCGGCGCCAACTTCGCGCACCCTGTTGCTCGAAGCGGAGGTGGATTTGCGCCTCGAACGCCTGCTCGCCGAGGACGAAGGCAAGCCGATCGTGCGTATTCTGTCGCCGGGCAGGACACCCGGCAGCAAGCCGGTCGACATCGATCCGGCGATCCAGGCCTGAAGCAGACCGGAGGCCGCCATGGCGCGCACCCACGCTTTCCTGCAACTCGACGCCGACCGTGCCCCCGAACAGACGACCTTTTTGCGTGCCCGTGTCACCGTCCTGCGCGAGGCGGGAGGACACTTCTGGGTCGACCTCGACGAAGCGCAGGTTGACACCTTCGTTGCCGAGGGGTTCTTGGTGTCGACCTTCCCGGCCGCCGGAGTTCTCGATCTCGGACCGGTGACTTTCCGGCCAGCCAGTGAAACGCCGCAGCCGCCGGCTGCGTTGCAGGCAAGCCCGCCAAGCGGGGACGAGCCCGCGTTCTGGCTCGTTCATTTCGTGGCGCCGGTCGACAAAGCCTGGCTGGTGGAGATGGCTCTGGCAGGTGGCGAACAGGTCCACGTGATCGACCCGTTTACTGGCGTGTTCAGGATGCCGCTGGCCGCCTCCGACACGGTGCGCGCCCTGCGCTACGTGGACTTCCTTGGCCTCTACCATCCGGCTTATGCCGTCGATCTCGATCTGACCGCCTCCGAGGAAGCGTTCACCGCCGCATCGCTGGCGACGCTGGCTTTGCAGCCGCCGCCCGCGACCGCGCAGGGAAATCTGCAATTGCAGATCTTTGACGGAGTCGATCCCGAGAGCGTTCGCCCGCTCTTCGAGGCCGCCGGCGCGACGGTACTTGCCGACCTCGCGCACGGCTTTCTTGTGCAGGTGCCGCCTGAGCGCTGCGCCGCCATTGTCGGCGTGCCGGGCCTCTATATGGCATCGGCCCCGTCGACGATGGAAGTGTGCAGTCACAATGCCGGAGTGATTCTCGGCGCCAATCAGGTGCGCGACCTGGGAACGGTTAACTTCCTCGTCAATCTCGATGGCCTCGCCGAAATCGGCGCGGTCGTGGATTCGGGCTTCGACGTCGGCAATCTGGCCGGCGCCGTGGCGCCGTCCACCGGAGCAGTGACCGCCTTCCACCCGGATCTGGTCGCCAACGTCCGCCTCCTGCGCAACAGCAACACGCCGTTCAACGCGGCACTCGCCGTCCCGGACGCTACGCCGCACGGTACGCACGTCGCCGGAATCGTCGTCGGCGATGGCAGCAGTTCGGCGGGTCGCACGCGCGGGATCGCTCCCCGCGCCGCACTGATCGGCCTGGCGCCACTGCCGGCCAACCTGCGCGTTCCCTTCGAGTTCGCGGCCAGCAACGGGGCACGCGTGATCAACAATTCCTGGGGGAGTTCATTCGCCCTCGGAGCAAACAACAACCGCTATACGCCGGCGGAGTCCCAGGCGGTCGACCGCTGGTGTTTCGACCATCCCGATGTCCTGGTGCTGTTCGCCGCCGGGAACGCCGAATCGGATACCCAGGGCGGCGGCAACGGCGTCCTCGACGCGCGCAGCTTGCGCCTGCAGGCCACTGCCAAGAACGCCTTCACGGTCGGCGCCACGGAGAATCTGCGCAGTGACGGCGGCTGGCGCGACAGCTATCGCGCATTCTTCGGAGCACGTTACAACCACGCGGCATTCAACGTCGCGGCCGGTGCTGCCGCGGGAGCTTTCAGCTTTTCCGACAACGCTGACGAGATCGCGCTGTTCAGCGACCGCGGAAGCGTGCGTACCAACGCGCTGACCAACACCAACCGCGTCAAGCCCGATGTGGTCGCGCCGGGCACCAATGTCCTTTCGTGTCGCTCGCAATGGGTCGCGCAGCCGCCGGCGTTGCCCGGCGCACCTGTTCCTGCACCGTTCTGGAATGCCAATCCCGACAGCATGCTGCCGGCCGGCTTCAACCGAAATCTCTACCAGATTCTCACCGGTACGAGCATGGCCACCCCGATGGTCAGCGGCTCGGCCCTGCTCGTGCGCCAGTTCTATCGAAGCCGCTTTGCCCAGATGCGCCGGCCGCTGTTGCTCGAAGGCGTCGCCGTTCCGGCTGCGCCGCCGCTACCGGCTTTCGGCCCTCCTCCGGCGATTGCCCGCCACGCTGATGGTCTGCTTTGCGTCTGGCTTACCCCGGCGCTTGCCGCCGCCCAGAAGAACATCGTCGCGCTGCGCCTCAGCCGCCAACTGGCGCCGATCGACAGCCTGCCGGTGCATCTGCAGGACAACGTCGGCGAGCACTCCGCGCCGAAGGTCGTCACCCTCGGCGAGCGCACCTACCTGCTGCACCGGCATGGCGACGGCAAGATTCGCCTGTCGTGCTACGACCGCGCGTTGCGCCCTCTCGCCGCTTTTGGTACGGCCGGGGTGGTCACTCTCGCGCCGGACACCCGTGCCGACGATGCGGTGCCGCCCGACCTGATCGTGGTCGGTGAACGTCTGGCCTGCGTCTTTCCGACGACCGGCGGCAACGGCTACTTCTTCCAGCGCTTCAACGCCGACACCGGCGCGCCGGTCGATGTCGCCTCGATCAGCTTCCTGTTCCATGACGGCAGCGGGCCGCATCGGCCGCTGACCTGGAACGGTAGCCGCTTCGCCGTTTGCGGCGTGGCACATGCGGGCAACTACCGCCTCCAACTGCGACAGATGGACGGCGCCGCCAATCTGCAAGGTAGCGAGCCGGTGACGGTTGTCGAACAGGCTGCCGAGGTTCGCGAACCCTGCCTGCTCTGGGACCCGCGCAGCGCGCGTTATGCGCTGGTCTGGTGCGACGCGCGCACGCTTGCCGGTGGCGAAGTGTGGCTCCAGTTCCTTGATGCCAATGCCGCCGCTCTGGGCGTTGCGCAGCGCGTGGTGAGCGTCGCCGCCGCTAACCACGTGCGACGACCGCAGCTTCTCTGCCACCCCGACAGCGGTTACGTGCTGCTGTGGGAAGACGACCTGCAGAATGGCCACTTCGACCTCTACTGCGCGTTTCTCGACAGCAACGGACAGGTGGACAGCCACCTCGCGGCGGCGGCCGACGACACCCTCAGCCGGCGTCTGCTGAGACTCTCGGATACCCCCGGCGACATGGACGGATTCGCCGCCGTCGGCGACGCCGAGGGTTTTTCGCTGATCTACCAAAGCCCGGATGAGCTGAATTCCGACCGCCTCGGCGTGTATGCACTCAATCTCACTCGCGCCGGCGCCTTCGCCGCGCAGGAAAACCCGGGCACTCCACTGCTGAAGAGTGGCCGCTACGTCGTCGCCAGTCCACTCGATCACGACAGCACCGCCCTGAGCGCCTTGTCCGCGGTCTGGACCGGCGCTTCCTACTACATTCTGCGACTGGCTCCCGGAGTCGGTCTCGCGGACAGTCTGCAATGGTTACGCCTGCACGCCGATGGTGCCGTCGATGCCGGCTACGGCGTGAGCGGCATCCGTGAAATGCCCGCGCCGTTCCTGATTCTCAGCGTCGAGGCCTTGTGGACCGGCAACGACCGTCTGATCTCCGTGGCCAACGACGCGCTCGCTGCCATCACGCTTACCCTGCACGATGCCCAGGGGGCTCCGGTCACCGAGTTCGGTACGGCCGGTGCCGCCCGACTGCGCGATCCGCTGCCCATCGACGATCGGATACCTGCGCAGATCGGGTTTTTCACGACTCCTTCGTTGCACGTCATCGTCGCGTACGGCACCATCCAGGCCGGGGTGCGGCAATTGCGTCAGCAACGCGTCAACCGCCTCGGCGCGCGCGTCGGAACGCCGACGGACCTCGCCCGGGTCGATGGCGTCGCACGCCATGGCTGGTTCCAGTTCGTCAACAGCGAGGCGCGATCGATCGCCATCTACCAGCGTGTGAATGGCGCGGTCACGCGCGTCCATTGCCGTCGCTTCCGGCCTGACGGCACTGCCGATGGCGCCGAGCGCGACCTCAGTGCCGCCGCCGGCGAAGCCAGCAACGGCGTTCTCGCCCGCCGCCCGACGGCAGCCAACTCGACCAATCGCGAATACGGCGCTGCCTGGCAGTACCGCGCCAACAACGCGTCGCGCTGGGAGATCCGTTTCAGTCGCCTCGATCGTCAGGGCCGGCCGCTGGCCAATCCCCCCGGCACCACGCCGCCGATGCCGGTCAGCGACATCGTCGTCATCGCTACCGGGACGCCTGGCTGGAATGCGAGCCGCGAGGCGATCGAACCGCAACTCGTCTGCACTTGTACGCACGAGCCCTGGGCCAATCCGCCGGCGGTCCTGCCGGCCGGTACCAGTCTGCCGGTGTGGAGTCCGGCCTACGGACTCGCCTGGATCGGCGTCGAAACCGACGGCGCGCGCCTGCTCTACTTCACGGTACTCGACGAGAACGGCCAGCGCCTCGCCGTCGCACCGCCACCACCACCGGCCGGCCCTCTGAATCCGCGCGCACCGGTGGGAATCCTGCAACTCAGTGCGGCAGGAAGCCGGGTTCAGGATTTCCAGCTGGTGTGGAATGGCCGTGTCTTCCTGGTGTATTGGGTGGAGGAGGAGAGCGGCCATCTGCACCACCGCTACACGGCGATCAATCGGCATGCCAGCCAGAACGCCAACGACATTCCCAGCGCCGCGCTGCTGCGTGCCACTCTGGTCAATGGCGCCACCAACATCACCCCGGGTCCGCTGCCCGATAGCGCTGCCGGTTACGGGTGGGGGCGGGTCAGCCTGCGCCAGAGCCTGTCGCCGGCGCCGCCCGTGACGCTGCATGTGCGTGATGACTGCGCCATCGGACCGGGGCGAACGGTCAGTTACCGGTTCACCCTGCCTGCCGGGACGGCTCTCCTGCGTGTCACGCTCAACTGGACCGACCCGCCGGGACCGCGCCTGGTCAATCATCTCCACCTTACGGTACGTCCACCGGCACCGCCAGGGCCAGGCATCCGCCCCGAATACCGAGGTAACCTGTGGAGCAGCGTCGCCGGCCAGACGCACCTCTCGAGGCCGGTAGCGACACCAGCAGTCGCCGCCGACAACCACGAGGATGTCCAGACCTTCAAGCAGGTCGTCCTGGCGAACCCGGCGGCCGGCGACTACGAGGTCGAGGTATCGGCAACGGCCTTTCCGGCGGATCCCTTCAATCAGCAGAATCTGCAGGCCTTCGCGCTGGTTTTTGCGGGCAGCGGCCCCGAAGTACGCTTCAGCCTGCCTGCAGCAGCCGTCGCCGGCGCCGCGGTATACTGAGCGCCGTCTGTCTCTTGCCGTCCTGTCGGTCGGTGCGGGGAAGCACATTCAAGGACGAACCATGCCAAGTGGCAAGAAGCAGCCTGCCCCGCTCGCGCCGAGCAGCGGTTACAGCCACGCGGCCAAAACCGCGGTGCAGGAAACCACGCTGCGCGTCAAGGAAATGCACCGTGCCATCGCCGGCAAGTCCTTCGACATTCTGCGGCGCATTCCGCTGATCTCCGGGCCGACCCATCTTGTGCGCAGCGCTCACGATGCCATCCTGGCCGGGGTCTACGCGGGCATCCACCACACCAGCGGCGGCGTGCTCGAAGCCGCGGCCCTGATCGAAAGGCACGCCACGCGCCGGCGGCCGGACCCGCCAGTACCCGGACGGCTGGCGAGCGGCCTGCGCAGCGCGGTCAATGGTGCATTCGGCGATCACCTCGCCACCAGCAACAACCGCCTGGCGATCGACATGGCATTCCATGAAAACGGCGTCGCCGTCCCGCTCGACGCCGACTCGCTGCGCCGTGCCTTTCCCGATACCGGCCGACGCCTGTGCATTTTCATCCATGGACTCGGTTGTGACGAGCATAGCTGGGACCCGGGTCCCGAAGCGGCGGAGTCCACGGTACATTTCGGCCGTCGGCTGCGCGTCGAGCACGGCTGCTCGCCGCTCTACCTGCGCTACAACAGCGGCCTGCCGATTGCCCGCAATGGCGCTCAACTGGCGGTCCTGCTCGAGGAATTGCTCGCCGCCTGGCCGCAGCCGGCAAGTGATCTCGTCATCGTCGGTCACAGCATGGGAGGCCTGGTTGCCCTGGCGGCATGCGAGCAGGCGGCGCAAGCCGAGATGCGTTGGCTGCGGGCGACCCGGATGCTCATTTGCCTTGGGTCTCCACACCTCGGTTCGCCGGTCGAGCGACTTGGTCGGCTGACGACGGCGGCGCTGAACGTGTCGACGATCACGGCACCACTCGCCAGGATCGCCGGCGCGCGCAGCCAGGGTATCAAGGACCTGGGGAACGGTCCGGGTGCGCCAGCCGATCTTCTCGCGCACCAGCACATGGCGTTCCGCTTTCTGGGCGCCAGTCTGGCCAAGAACGTCGAACATCCGTTTGGCGAGTTCTTCGGCGATGGGCTGGTCACGCTGGGCAGCGCTACCGCGCATGCCATCGCCGGTGACGTGCAGAGCACCAGGCTCGGCCAACTCGGCCACATGGGATTGCTCAACGACGCGCGCGTCTACCGGCAGATCGCGGAATGGATCGCCGCGCTGGATGCGCGCGCAACGTCGGAAGCCGGCTGAGGACAGCCAGGGCCGCGCGTTCCTGCAAGCGACGCCAGTTCAGGCAGGGCCGCCGAGTTCACCGTCGCCCGTAGCGGAGGCGATCGGTAGCCAATCCTGTGGTCGCGAGTCACTGATGCCCGCAGCGGGGTGCCCCAGGTGAAAACCCTGGACGAGGTCAACGCCGAGGGAGCGCAGGATGTCGAGGGTCGACGCATCCTCGACGTGTTCGGCGACAGCAAGCTTCTTGAGGTGGTGCGCGATCTCGATCATCGAGGCGACAAAAAGTCGATTGGTCGAGTCGCCGTGCAGGTCACGAATGAAGGCTCCATCGATCTTGATGGCCTCGACGTCCAGCAGTTTTAGATGCGCGAAAGAGCTGAACCCACTGCCGAAATCGTCCAGATACACCGCGCAGCCGAGACCGCGCAGTGCGTCTATCATCCGGCGTGCCGCCGCCGGATCGCTGATCGCCGAGGTTTCGGTCACTTCGATGTGCAGCCGGCGTGGATCGACCTCGAGCTGCCGCAGCGTGTCGTCGAGAAACGCGGGAAACGTTGCATCCTCCAGCGAACGCGCCGACAGATTGGCGGCGATGCACACCGAGGGGTCGGTACTCGCCAGTTTCCGGGCACAGTTCAGAAAGACCCAGCGATCGATCTGCCGAACCTTGCCGCTGAGCTCGGCATGCGGTACGAAATCCGCAGGCGAGATCAGACGGCTCGGGTCGGTTTCGTCCACCATGCGCACCAGTGCTTCGAAGTACGTCACCTGCAGATCGGCTGCGCGATGCACAGCCTGGAAGTGGAGGACGAAGCGCTGATCCTGCAAGGCGCGGTTGATGCGGGCATTCCAGTTTACCCGCGCCGACTCGGCCCGCGAGCGCAACGGATCGTTATGGTAAACCGCCCAACCGTTCTTGCCGCTCTGTTTCGCCAGATACATGGCAGTGTCGGCACAGGCCACCAGATCATCCTCCTCACGCGCGTCGTTCGGACACGTCGCGATCCCAATACTGCAGCCGATGCGCAGCGTCTGCATGTCGGCGGCGGCGAAACGCAGGCCGCCAACGGCTTCCACCAGCCGGGCAGCAATCGCACTCGCCGCATGCGCGCCGTTACCGGGGCACAGCACGGCGAACTCGTCGCCGCCCAGTCGTGCGGCGAGTTCGCCCTTGCGCATCTGGTCGGACAGCGTTTGCGCGACGGCAACGAGAATCTCGTCGCCGGTGCGGTGACCGCCTACATCGTTGGCGTGCTTGAAATCGTCCAGGTCGATGAACAGCAGTGCGAGCGGTGCATTGTCGGCGATCGCCTGCGCAATCGCCGCCTGTAACGCCTCATAGAGCCCGCGCCGGTTGAGCAACTTCGTCAATGGGTCGTGCAGCGCCTGGTAAGCGCGCTGCTGTGTCTGTCGCTCGAGTGTAATGTCCTCGTGGAACCAGATACAGCCGCTGCCGCTGGAACCTTCGGCGACCGGTTGCATGCGCTGCGTGATGATCCGCCCGTCGACGGTCTGCAGTTCGACGCCCCTGGCCACTTTCCCGACCCCGGTGTCCAGGATCGCTTCAACGTGCACGGCATCCGCCGGTATGGTCTGGCGTATCAGCAAGGGCACGACCTCCGCCAGACTTCTGCCGGTGGTCAGGTCCGCTAACGCCCAGATACGCGCAAAGGCACCGTTCGCGTAGATCACGCGACCGTTGCTGCCAACGAACATGATGCCGCTGTTCATGGCGCCGAGCAGTGTCGTCAGGCGCGCCTGTTCTTCACGCGCCGCCTTGAGCAGCAGCCGCTGTTGCGTCTCGCTATGTTCGAGTGCGGCAACGCGCAGCTTCAGCGTTTCGGCCATCGCGTTGAAGCTGATGCCGAGGCGCCCAACCTCGTCGTTCGACGTTACCGGCACGGTAGCGTCCAGATCGCCTCTGGCGACGCGCTGACTGGCGTGCGCGAGCCGCGTCAGACGGTGCGTGATCGCGAAGGCGATCACCGTGAGCAGCGCCATCGAAATCGCCAGTGCCGCGCCGGTGATGCCGAGACTATGGCGCAGGAAGTCGGCCCGCGCCTGGCGCAGCCCTGCCGTAGACAAGCCAAAGTCAACATGTCCGAGCGGCTGACCGGCAAGGCTGACCGGTAGTGCCAGATGCATGGTCGCGTCGGGACGCTCGAGGTCGATTCCCTTTTCGTCACGCGAAGGCAATGGGCGCGCCGCGTCCCACCCGGCCGTCGCGATGAGCTTGCCGCGGTGGTCCGACAACACCAGATAGGTGATGGATTCGTCGCTGCGGATGAGATCAAGCGATTGCTGCAGGGTCGCGTAGTCGCGTTGGGCGAGTGGTGCGGCAATCGCGTAGTCGAGGAGCGCGACGATCTGTTTGGCCTGTGAACTGGCCTGGTCAAGCAGCGCGCGCTGCAGAAGCTGCGTACTACCCAGCAGCACCAGGGCCGCCGCGACAAGCTGGACGAGGACGCAGGCAACGATCAGCTTGCTGCGCAGCGACCAGCCTGACCACGGGACTCCCTTCATCCGGGAGGCAACAAACCCTTGCGGGTCGCTTCGACGTAGGGGTCCATCGACTCCATCAACCCGGCCGCTGCATCGCGAATGCCGGTAAAGCCGGTGCCGGCAAAGAACGCCTTTCCCTCTTCAGAGCTGTTCGCGAAGTTGAGCAAGTGCTCCTTGATTGCCCGCGTCTGAGCGGGTGGCAAGCGTGGACTGGCCATGACGACAAAGCCGGGAACCTCGGTAAAAGTGGTCACTGGTTGAAGTTGCGCCCTGATCGCTTCGGGTATTGCTCGATACTCGCCGCCACTGACCATCGCCGCCAGCGCATCCCCGCGCGCGACGACGCTGCCGACGCTGTCTTCGGTGGGGGTGTCTATCGTCTTGAAGTCGCGGTCGCGCTGCAGGCCATGTTCGGCCAGCCACTGCATGCCGCGCAGCGTGACCAGCGATTGCGGATTGGACAGTACCAGTGTCTGTCCGATCAGATCGGCAACGCCTCGAACCGGTCGACTGCTCGCCGAAACCAGCATGCCCTTGATGTTGGGCGCATAGGAAAGCAGGGGTCTGTAGCCGCGGTCGATCTGTGCCAGGCGGGCCAGATTCGCTGCGGTCACCACCAGATCGTAGTCGAGGTCCAGGGTGCGCTGGTGAAACGCGGTCCAGCTCAGTGCCGTGGAAACCTGGACCGGGCGCTGCAGCACTCGCGCGAGGTATTCGCGCATCGGCAGGTAGTGCGCGAGCAGGACGCGGGCGCTGACGTTTGGCAGGACGCCAATTTCCAGTGGGCGGACGGGCTGCGCCCAGAGGCACGATGGCACAGCGCCAACGGCCAGCATGGCGAGACAAACGGAGCGCCGCTGATTCGGCTTGCTTATCACACTGCCTCCATCGGATCGTATGGAGTGGCGTTGTACCACAGTTTGCCTGCAGTCAACGCAGGTGACGCGTTTGCCGCTTACCGGGCAGGCAGCGCCTGACAAGGGCCGAACTTGACCGGGGCAATGATCCTGGGCAGTCGACCGGAAGGACTGACCGAGTGTTGCCGCGAAGCCGGCGGGGTGCGCATGGCGCCCCTGCCGGCCACGCCACTGAACTTACTTGCTGATCGATTCGCCCGGCGTGACGATGCCCAGGAAGCTGTCTGCCTTGAGCGCGGCGCCACCGATCAGGCCGCCGTCGATGTCCTTCTGAGCGAGCAGACCGGCTGCATTCTCCGGTTTCATCGATCCGCCATACTGGATGCTGATCGATTGGGCGACGCCATCACCATAGAGCTTGGCGAGCAGGCCGCGGACGAAGGCGTGTGCTTGCTGGGCCTCGTCATCGGTGGCGGTGACGCCGGTGCCGATCGCCCACACCGGCTCGTAGGCAACGACGGTGCGCAGCGCATCGTCAGCAGAGAGTCCGGCATAGGCGCCGTTCACCTGTGTGGTGAGAACGCTCTCGAGTTGGCCGCCCTTGCGCTCGGCGAGTGTTTCGCCAATGCAGATGATCGGCCCCATGTCCAGCGAGAGAGCCTTCTTGACCTTCTTGTTGACGGTCTCGTCGGTTTCGCCGAAGTAGCTGCGCTGCTCGGAGTGACCGATGATGACGAAGTCGACCCCGATCTCCTTGAGCATGTCGGCGCTTACCTTGCCGGTGAAGGCCCCCTGGTTTTCCCAGTGGACATCCTGGGCGGCGAGCTTGACATTGCTTCCCTTGACCACTTCGGCCACCTTCGCCAGAGCGAGATAGGTGGGCGCAATGGCGACGACGACGTTCTTGATGTCCCTGGCGGCAGCTACCACATCGGCGGCGAGCTTCACGGATTCGGCAACGGTCTTGTTCATCTTCCAGTTGCCGGCGATAACGATTTTGCGCATGGTTTTCCTCGGGTCTTGTTACTTGGATGGTTGGGCGAGCGGGCAGGCCCCGGAACTCCCGGGGCCCCGCGCATTACTTCTCGGAAAGGGCGGCGACACCGGGAAGGATCTTGCCTTCGAGGTACTCGAGGGAGGCGCCGCCGCCGGTTGAACTGTGCGTGACTTTCTTGTCGGCGCCATACTTCTTGGCGGCCGTGGCCGTATCGCCACCGCCGATGACGGTGATCGCGCCCGCCGCGGTGGCCTGGACGACCGCGTCGGCCATGGCCTTGGTGCCGGCTTCGAATTTCTCGAACTCGAAAACGCCTGCCGGGCCATTCCAGATGATGGTTCTGGCCTTGAGGATCGCTTCCGTGAAGATCTTCGTCGACTCGGGACCGCAGTCGAGCCCGAGCCAGCCGTCGGGAACCCCGTCCACGTCGTTGGCGCTACCGGTATTGGCCCCCGCGTCGAACTTGTCGGCGATGATGAAGTCGACCGGCAGCAGAATCTCCTTGCCCTTTTCCCGCGCTTTCTCCATCAGACCGGGCACCAGCTTGGCGCCCTCTTCGTCGAACAGCGAATTGCCGATCGGCATTCCCGAGAGAACCTTCTTGAAGGTGAAGGCCATGCCGCCGCCAATGATGATCTGGTCGGCCTTGTCGAGGAGATTGTTGATCAACTGAATCTTGTCGGCGACCTTGGCACCCCCCAGAATGGCCAGCAATGGGCGCTGCGGCGACTCGAGAACGGCCGAGAACGCCGCCAGTTCCTTGTTCATCAGATAACCCGCCGCACGCTCGGGCAACTGAACGCCGGTCATCGACGAGTGGTCACGGTGAGCGGTGCCGAAAGCATCGTTGATGTAGACGTCGGCGAGCCGGGTCAGCGACGCCCGGAAGGCCTTCACGTCGTCCGGGCTGGCCTTGACCTTGGTGACGCTGCCGTCGGCATTGGTCACGCTGGCCTTGCCTTCTTCTTCGATATGGAAACGGAGATTCTCGAGGAGGATCACCTCGCCAGGCTTGATCTGCGCACAGGCAGCCTCGACTTCCGGGCCGACGCAATCGGCGAGGAACTTCACCGGTCGTCCGAGCAGCCCCTCGAGGGCGGTCGCCACCGGGGCAAGACTGTATTGCGGCATTACCTTTCCGTCGGGCCGGCCGAGGTGAGACATCAGGATCACGGCGGCGCCCTTTTCCAGAGCCGACTTGATCGTCGGCAACGCGGCCTCGATACGCTTGGTGTTGGTGATGGCGCCGGTCACCTTGTCCTGAGGGACGTTGAAATCAACGCGAATCAGGGCGCGCTTGCCTTCGAGGGCGAGATCTTCGATGAACAGTTTGGACATGATTTCCTCGACAGTGAGATGGTGTTGAAAAAAGCTGGAATCAGGATGGAAAATGGCATGGTGCCTCCGTATTGGCCGCAGAACGACTCCTCAAGCGAGCACCTCGAGCCACTGCGTTGAGCACATGAAGCAAGTTGGATAGGCGTTTTCAACCACGCAGACGAAGTATCCTTGGCGCCGCTGCCGGAGTCAATTCCCCGATGTCAAGTGTTATCTGGGTTGCCACCGCTGTCCACCGCAAGGGCTCACGAGTGGGGGCTGCGGCCTGTGCTCGGAGGCAAGCCGGACGGGCGGGATGCCGCCGCCAGGAGCAGCGTCCCCATACGGGTCGGCGGGCGATTGGAGGCTCACCGGGACTGCGGCGGGCCTTCGTCGGCTGCCTTGACGACCAGAATGTCCTCCATTACCAGATACTGCAGGTCGGATCCGAAGAACATGTTGAGCGCGTCGGTGGGTGAGCAGATCATCGGTTCGCCGCGACGGTTGAGCGAGGTATTGAGAACGACGCCGTTGCCGGTCAGCCTCTCCATTTCGACCATCAGGTCATAATAGCGCGGGTTGAACTGGCGCTGCAGCACCTGCGCGCGCGAGGTGCCATCTTCGTGTACGACTTCCGGGACGCGCTCCTTCCAGCCACTGGCCACCTCGAAGGTGAAGGTCATGAATGGCGCGGGATGCGCGCTGCCCAGCATTTGCGGGCCGACAGTGTCGAGCATGCTCGGACAGAACGGACGCCAGCGCTCGCGGAACTTGATCTGCGCATTGATCCGGTCGGCGACGCCGGCAACGCTCGGGCAGCCGACGATCGAGCGGCCGCCGAGCGCGCGCGGACCGAATTCCATGCGTCCCTGAAACCAGGCGACCGGGTTCCCGGCCGCCAACAGGCCGGCGGTATGTCGCGGCACGTCGTCCACCACCTGCCACCGGGGTCGTGCCGGGTGGCGGGCGCAGGCGGCGATGACGTCTTCGTTGCTGTAGGCCGGACCAAGGTACACATGCTCCATCTTTTCGACCGGGACGCCGCGTTGCACCGATACGTACGCCGCAGCGCCCACCGCCGTTCCGGCATCGCCCGATGCCGGCTGCACGAAGAGTTCGCGGACATCCGGGCGGGCGATGATCTTCTGGTTGAGCTTGACGTTCAGCGCGCCGCCGCCGGAAAACGCAAGCCGACCGGTTTCCCGCAGGATGTCGCCGAGGTAGTGGTCGAGCATCTGTAGCGACAGATCCTCGAAGAGCTTCTGCATGCTCGCCGCGTAATGGATGTAGGGGTCGTCGGCGACGTCCCCAGAACGCCTGGGACCCAGCCAGTCGACGAGCTTGGGCGAGAAGTAGTAGCCTTTCCCCTTCTCCTTGTAGCGGCGGAATCCGATGACGTTCGCGTAGTCGGTGTTGACCCTCAGTTCGCCATTCGCAAAGCGCGCCAGCCGCGAGAAATCGTAGCGGGCGGCGTCACCGTAGGGCGCCATGCCCATCACCTTGTACTCGCCGTCGAGCATTTCGAAACCTAGATACTCGGTCAGCGCGCCATAAAGCCCGCCCAGCGAATCGGGATCGTAGAACTCCTTGATCTTGTGAATCCTGCCGTTCTCGCCGTAACCAAAGAAAGTGGTGGCGTATTCTCCCTTGCCGTCGATACCGAGAATCGCCGTCTTCTCGGCAAAGCCGGCACAATGGTAGGCGCTGGCCGCGTGCGCAAGGTGATGCTCGACCGGCACGATCTCCGTGTTTTTCAGGTCGAAACCCAGTTGCTGCAGGCACCAGGCGATGCGCTTCCGGTAGCGGTGGAAGCGCCGGTTGCCGGTGATGAGCGCGTCGAGCGCGCGATCCGGGGCATACCAGTAGCGCCGGGCGTAGTGCCAGCGCGCCGGTTCGGCGAGGCTGATCGGTGCAAAGGGAATGGCTACCGCGTCAACGTCGGCAGGCCTGATGCCGGCAAATTCCAGGCAGAACTTCGCCGCTTCGTAAGGCATGCGGTTCTTGGCGTGCTTGTCGCGAACGAAGCGCTCCTCCTCAGCCGCCGCGATGAGCTTGCCGTCGATGTAGAGCGCTGCCGAAGGGTCGTGGGTCAGCGCGCCGGACAGTCCGAGTAGAGTGAGTGCCAAGGTAGGGTTCTCAGAGGATCACACGGTCGCCCCGGCAAGCTCATCAACGGCTGCCGATCGACGAAATCGACAAGTATACCTGCCGCGGCATCGCCGCTGTGCGCTCACTTGCCTCGGATGGCCGAGCCGGCAGGCGCCTGGCTTGGCAAGTCGAGCATGCCGCGGGCGGGTGTCTTGCCGGCTCTGCTCAATAGGGGCGCGGCTCGCCGGCGGGGCGCGTCTTGAAGCGTCGATGGACCCAGTAATATTGCTCAGGCATCGTGCGCACCGCAGCCTCGATCCAGGCATTCATGCGTCGGGTATCGGCCTCGATGTCGTTCGAGGGGAAATCCTGCCACGGTTCGCCGACCGTCACGGCATAGCCCTTGCCGCCGGGCAGGAGGCGCGTGACCACCGGGACGACGGTCGCGCCGGCGAGCCGAGCCAGTCGCGACAGACCTGGGACCGTCGCCGCTGGCACCCCGAAGAAAGGAACGAAAATTGAATCGCGGCGGCCAAAGTCCATATCCGGAAGGTAGTACAACGGCCGCCCTGACTTCATTGCCTTGACGCTGGCCCGCACGCTGTCCTGGCGAGACAGCAAGAGCTGATCGCCGAAACGGCGGCGGCCGCGGTAAAGCAGGCGGTCGAAGACGGGGTCCGACTGCACCGCGTAGATGCTGGCGCTGTCGTGGCGCATGGCAATCGCGGCGCCGCCGGCGTCGAGTCCGACAAAGTGAGGTGTCAGCATCAGTACGGGACGACCGGCATCGAGCAGAGCACGCAGCCGGTCGTCTCCGTCGACCGTCGTCAGCCGCTGCAGCCTCGCCGGACTGGCCCACCACAGCAGGCCGCGTTCGAGCATGCTGCGTGCCAGTACCTGGCAATGGGCTCTGGCGAGGCGTACGCGCTGCAGCTCAGCGAGTTCGGGGAAGCACAGGCGCAGATTCACCAGGACGATGTGCCGGCGTCGGCGAGCCAGACCGAAGAGCGCCAGTCCCAGGGCATTGCCGACGCCGGCGAGGATCGGCAGCGGCAGGAAGTGCAGCAACCAGAGCGTGGCGGCCAGCAATCGACTCAGCATGGTCTCAGCCCACGCAAACGCAGCCGAGAGCGGCGCAGGTAGCAGGAAGGCTTGACATGGATCTCTCGTGCCATGGGATTGCCACCCAGCGGGTGGACGTCTGGGTGGTCAGGATGAATGGGCCCGGTATTGTACGACGCCGCGGAGGCCTCCGGGCCGGTGCGCCGAATGCCAGGTCACGCGCGGGCCAAACAATCGCGGGGCGAGTCGCAGCTTTTGATAAGATGCACACTGAAGATCTCGTGAGGGTGGTGCCCGGCATGCGCATCTGCGGTCGGGAACTGGGTGAAGTGAATAGTCGGTTTGGGAAGCTCCGCGTTGGCAGCGGGCTTTTCTGCCAATATCGGGATAGCTGGCATTCCGGACGATCGCCGTTGCCGAGGGGATGGTGATGATCAGAAAACTTGTCTTGCCCGTACGAAGAATGCTGCACGGGACGCTGCGTAAACTGTTCAACTTTCTCCCGCAGAAGAGGCGGTTTGCTGTTTATCGTAATTTTGTCGATTGTGATCCCGCACCGGACGAGCGCCTGGTGCTGAAGATTGCCGAGACGAAAGAGGAACTCGCCGAGTGCTTTTCCTTGCTGCATGACGCCTATGTCGGTAGCGGATTCATGAAGCCGGATCCCTCGGGGATGCGGGTCACCATTTATCATGCCCTGCCGACGACAACGACGCTGTGTGCAAAGTATGACGGAGAGGTGGTTGGTACGCTGTCGCTGATTCGCGAGAGCGTGTTGGGATTTCCACTCCAGAGGATCTTCGATCTGACGGCCATACGAGAGAAGAGAGGCAACGTTGCCGAAGTGTCGGCCTTGGCGGTGCACAGGAAGTTCCGGCGTACGGGTGGCAGCATTCTGTTTCCGCTGATGAAGTTCATGTACGAATATTGCACGACCTTCTTCGATACCCGGCATCTAGTCATCGCCGTCAATCCCAAGCATATCGAGATGTACGAATCGCTGCTGTTCTTCGAGCGCCTGACGCAGAATGTTGTCGAGAACTACGACTTCGTCAATGGCGCGCCAGCAGTTGGTGCGACGTTGGACCTTGCCTTCGCGCCAGAGATCTTCCGCAGACACTATGGGTCAAAACCGCCGAAGCGGAACCTTTACGCCTTTTTCACCGAGGTCAAGCTGCCCAACATCAAGCTGCCGCAACGACGTTTCTACACGACCAACGATCCGGTGTTGACCCCGGAGTTGCTCGACTATTTCTTCAATGTGCGCACTCATGTCTTCAGCCAGCTCAGTGATCGCAAGAAGTGCCTGATGCACACCATCTACGATTTGCCCGCCTATCAGGCCGTTCTGCCGGCGATCTCGGAGGGCAGCCAGGACGGCTCGGCGCGCCGGCGCCACCAGCGCTTCTCGGTCAGATGCCCCGCCCAGTTATCGCTGGTCGCTCCCGATGGCGCCCAGAGCAAGATCAAACTCGAAGTCTTTCAGCTCTCGCGTTACGGCTTCAAGGCACACGCGCTTCACCCCATTCCGATCAATGTGTGGGGTGAAGCGATGATCAAACTGGGGCCGTCCGAAGTGTCGCGAATACAGGTCGCGGCTTCCCGGGACTCGGGAGAAGGTATCTATGGCTTCCGCCTGGGGGAGCCCGACCTGATCTGGCGCAAGTTCGTCAATGCCCTGTACAGCGGCAGCATCCACGCCGATCTCGAAAACGCCACGCGCTTCATGACCGACCGCTGACGCCAAGGCGCTGTCAGCCGCCGCTCGTCGCCTGCGCCATCGCGCGCTCTGACTACCTTGCGGCGGCGCGGGTGGGCCGCGGCTCGTCGCTGCCAGCCGCCTGAAGCCTCTTTCGGTAGTGTGCCGGCGCGACCCCCGTCCATCTCACGAAGGCCCGGTAGAAGGCGGCCGGGTCGGCGAACCCCAGCTCGGCGGCGATCTCGGCCACCGCCTGCCGGCTTTTTGCCAGGCTGTTTATCGCCACATCGCGACGCAAGCCATCCTTTATCGCCTGGAAGCTCGACCCCTCGTCTTCCAGTCGGCGATGCAGCGTGCGTGCCGACAAGTGCAGGGTGCGGGCAACTTCAGCCAGCGACATCGACGCGGGCAGCGCGTCGCGCAGCGTCTTGCGCACGCGCAGGACCATTTCGCGGTCGCGCCGGTAGAGCGTCGTCAGCTTGCCGGGTGCGCCGTCGAGGAATGTCTGCAACGCCGCTTCGTCGCGGCGGATCGGCAGATCGAGAAGATTGGCGGCAAAGGTGGCGGCCAGCGTCTCGGCACCAAACGTCGAGCGTGCCGTGTAGATCAGCGCATAGTCGTCTGCGTGCTCCGGCCGCGGGTAGGGAAAGGCCACAGCATCGAGAACGATGCCGCGTCCGACGAGCCAGGAAAAGAGTCCGTGCAACAGGCGGAGCAGCCATTCAAAGGCGAATACCCGGCCAATCGCCAATGGCGCGCCGGTTTCCGCGATGCAGAGACACGCCTGATCGCGGTGGGTGTTCAGGCGGACAGAAAGGTCGGGGAGCACTAGCCGCAGAAAGCGGATGCCGCGCTCGATGGCGACGGACAGCGTCGGCGCCGTGATGGTGCTGCGGCACAGGAACTCGAAGCTGCCGGTGCGCATCGGTACCGAAAACAGCCCGAAGCCCTCATCGTCGAGTTCGTGATTGATCAGGTTGTAGAGGGCGGCGTAGCGGTCGACGGGGATCCGCGCTGCCGGGTCGCCGAGGACATGGGTGGGGATGTGGGCGCGTTCGAGCAGCGGCCGGGTGTCGTGCCCGGCATGCTGCATACCGCCGAGCATCCCCTGCACGAAAGCCATTGCCACTGTCGCGCGCGCCGGGGCCGGGATGGCGGCGGCGGGGCTGACTGGCGCCGCCGCCTGGCTGGCAGTCTTCTCAGGGTCTGACATTGTTTCCTCGCAAGGCAGTGTATTGACAGCATATTCCAAGTTGGCAATATTTACATTGTGGGAGGCGTCTTGGGTAGTGGCTTTATTGCTCCCAACTTCCTACCATGTGCGTCCCTGTGCAATTCCTGGTAACCAAGACCTTTCCGACTTCTGTGGAGCGCGAACGCCATGACCGACCTTTCCATCGCCAAGAAGCTTCTGCCCTACAAACCCAAGCACAAGGTGCGCTTCGTCACCGCCGCCTCCCTGTTTGACGGGCACGATGCCTCGATCAACATCATGCGTCGCATCCTCCAGTCGACGGGCGCCGAGGTCATCCACCTTGGCCACAACCGCTCCGTCCAGGAGATCGTCAACGCCGCCCTGCAGGAGGACGTGCAGGGAATCGCCATCACGTCGTACCAGGGCGGTCACGTCGAGTTCTTCAAGTACATGATCGACCTGCTGAAGGCGGGTGGTGGCGAGGATATCAAGGTCTTCGGTGGCGGCGGCGGGGTCATCGTTCCGAGCGAAATCGACGAACTGCACGCTTATGGTGTGGCCAGGATCTACTCGCCGCAAGACGGGCAGTCGCTGGGCTTGCAGGGAATGATCAACGAGGTGGCCACCAAGGCAGACTTCGACCTGTCGACCCTGGCGCCGCAGGATCCGGAGGCGGTACTGGCGGCGCTGAAAGCCGGTGATCACCGCAAGCTGGCACAGATCATCACGGCGCTCGAGAACGGCGCGTATCCGGAAGCACTGCGCAAGAAGATCGTCCATGCCGCTGCCGGGCTCAAGGTACCGACTTTGGGCATCACCGGTACCGGCGGTGCCGGCAAGTCATCGCTGACCGACGAACTGGTACGGCGCTTCCGGCTCGATCAGGGCGATACCATCAAGCTGGCGATCATCTCGATCGACCCATCGCGCAAGCGCACCGGCGGCGCGCTGCTCGGCGACCGCATCCGCATGAACGCCATCGAGCACCCGAACATCTACATGCGCTCGCTGGCGACGCGCGAAACGGGCTCCGAGGTCTCCGCCGCGCTGCCCGAGGTGATCGCCGCCTGCAAGCTGGCCGGCTTCGACTTCGTCATCGTCGAGACCTCGGGTATCGGTCAGGGCAACGCTGCGATCGTGCCGCTCGTCGATGTCTCGCTCTACGTGATGACGCCCGAGTTCGGTGCCGCTTCGCAACTCGAGAAGATCGACATGCTCGACTTTGCCGATTTCGTCGCCATCAACAAGTTCGACCGCAAGGGCGCCGAGGATGCGCTGCGCGATGTGCGCAAGCAGTACCAGCGCAACCACGAGGCCTTCGGGCAGAGTCCGGACGAAATGCCGGTCTTCGGGACCATGGCCGCACGCTTCAATGACGACGGTGTGACGGCGCTCTATCAGGCGATTGCGCCGAAACTGCACGCGCTCGGTCTGAAGCTGAAGAAGGGCAAGCTGCCGCTGGTCACCGTCAAGCAATCGTCGAACCAGCGGGCGATCGTTCCGGCGCAGCGCGTGCGCTATCTGGCCGAGATTGCCGAGGCGGTGCGCAGCTACCACGCCCACACCGCCGAGCAGGCCGAAGTTGCTCGCCAGCGGCAGTCACTGCGGACGGCCAAGGAACTGTTTGTCGGCTGCGGCAAGCCGGCCGGCGACTTCGATGACATGATCGATTGGAAGGAGGGACAACTCGACGCCAGGGCCAGGAAGTTGCTGGACATGTGGCCGAAGACCGTCGAGCTCTATGCTCAGGACGAGTACGTCGTGAAGATCCGCGACAAGGAAATTCGCACCCGGCTGACCAACACCTCGCTGTCCGGGTCGCGCATCCGCAAGGTTTCGCTGCCGACCTACAAGGACGACGGCGAGGTGCTGCGTTTCCTGATGAAAGAGAATGTCCCGGGCTCCTTCCCCTTTACCGCCGGCGTTTTTGCTTTCAAACGCGAGAACGAGGATCCGACGCGGATGTTCGCCGGCGAAGGTGATGCTTTCCGCACCAACCGGCGCTTCAAGAAGGTTTCCGAGGGCATGCCGGCGAAGCGGCTGTCGACGGCCTTCGATTCGGTCACGCTGTACGGCTGCGATCCCGACGCCAGGCCGGACATCTACGGCAAGGTCGGCAACTCCGGCGTCTCGATCGCCACGCTCGACGACATGAAGGTGTTGTTCGACGGTTTCGAACTGTGCGCACCGACGACCTCGGTGTCGCTGACGATCAACGGGCCGGCACCGATCATTCTGTCGATGTTCTTCAACACGGCCATGGACCAGCAGGTCGACAAGTTCCGTACCGACAACGGCCGTGACCCAACGGAAGACGAGATCCAGAAGATTCGCACCTGGGTGCTCGCCAACGTGCGCGGAACGGTCCAGGCCGATATCCTCAAGGAAGACCAGGGGCAGAATACCTGCATCTTCTCGACCGAGTTCGCCCTCAAGATGATGGGCGACATCCAGGAGTTTTTCGTCCATAACCATATCGGCAACTTCTACTCGGTGTCGATTTCCGGCTATCACATTGCCGAAGCCGGGGCCAATCCGATTTCGCAACTGGCCTTCACACTGGCCAACGGCTTCACCTATGTCGAGGCCTACCTGGCACGCGGCATGCATATCGACGACTTTGCGCCGAACCTGTCGTTCTTCTTCAGCAACGGCATGGACCCCGAGTACTCGGTGATCGGCCGCGTCGCCCGGCGCATCTGGGCGGTGGCGATGAAGAACAAGTACGGCGGCAGCGAGCGCAGTCAGAAACTGAAGTACCACATCCAGACTTCCGGCCGCTCCCTGCATGCCCAGGAGATGGCGTTCAACGACATCCGGACGACGCTGCAGGCACTGATCGCCATCTACGACAATTGCAACTCACTGCATACCAATGCCTATGACGAAGCCATCACGACACCGACCGAGGAATCCGTTCGCCGCGCGATGGCCATCCAGTTGATCATCAACCGCGAGTGGGGTCTGGCGATGAACGAGAATCCGAATCAGGGTTCGTTCATCATCGACGAACTGACCGACCTCGTTGAAGAAGCCGTGTTGAAGGAGTTCGAGGCCATTGCTTCGCGCGGTGGCGTCCTCGGGGCGATGGAAACCGGTTACCAGCGCGGCAAGATCCAGGAAGAGTCGCTCTACTACGAGCACAAGAAGCACGACGGCTCGTTTCCGATCGTCGGCGTCAATACCTTCCGCAATCCGCAGGGCGACGCGCAGATCGAGATCGAACTCGCCCGCTCGACCGAGGAGGAAAAACAGTCGCAGATCAACCGCCTGCGCGACTTCCAGGGGCGCAACGCCGCGGTCTCCGGGGCGATGATCGAACGTCTGAAACAGACGGTGATCGACAACGGCAACGTCTTCGCCGTGCTGGTGGACGCCGTCCGCGTCTGCTCGCTCGGACAGATCACCGGAGCGCTCTACGAAGTCGGTGGCCAGTACCGTCGCAGCATGTAGAAAGCCGCAGAGAATCCCGGAAGCCTGACCACGGTGCCCGGCCGGCGGCTGTCACGGCAATACCCCGTGGCAGCCACCGGCCGAATCTCCCGGTTCCCCATTTCGGCAGCGCCAGGCCTCCCGGGAAGGCATGTCGGCTGTCAACCGTCAACGGCAAAGGAGCGCGCATGTCGGACATTTACCAGCGGATCTACCAACGCAAACGGATGAGCGCGACAGACGCGATGAGTCTGGTGGAGAACGGTGACTTCATCTGCGTGCCCACCGGTGTCGGCGAACCGCCAGCCCTCCTGACAGCCCTCTCCGAGCAGCGCCAGACTTTTCACGGAGTGACCGTCGGGCAGATCCTGCCGCTGCGCAAGTTCGGCTATATCGATCCGGCCACCGTCGACCATGTCCACCATCTTTCCTTCTTCTATGGCGGAGCCACCCGGCCCGGTGGCCAGGAAGGCTGGATAGACTATCTGCCGAGCTATTTCTCGGAAATGCCGTCGATGATCATGAACCGGCAGATCCGCGTCGACGTCGTGTTCAGCATGGCCTCGCCGATGGATGAGCACGGCTACTTTGCGCTCAGCCTGGGGACCGACTACACGATGGCCGCGGTCAGCATGGCCCGGGCGGTGATTCTCGAAGTCAACCCGAATGTCCCATTTACCAACGGCAATTGCCATGTCCATATCTCGCACATCGCCGGATTGGTCGAGAGTGACGAAGCCGTGCTCGAGGTGGGTCTGCCGCAAATCGGACCGGTGCAGGAAGCGATCGGGGAGTACGTCACCGATATCATCGACGACGGGTCGACGCTGCAGATCGGCTATGGCGCAATTCCCGACGCCGTGGTCATGCAACTCAGTCACAAGCACGATCTGGGCATCCATACCGAGATGATCGGCGACGGCATCCTGAAGTTGCTCGAGTGCGGCGCGGTCACCAACCGCAAGAAGAACTACCTGCCGGGAAAGATGGTCGCCACTTTCGCGCTGGGTTCGCAGAAGCTCTATCGTTTCATGCACCGCAACCCGATGCTCGAAATGCATCCGGTCGATTACACCAACGATCCCTACCTTGCTGCCCGCAACGACAAGCTGGTGTCGATCAATGCGACGCTGCAGGTCGACCTGCTCGGCCAGTGTTGCTCGGAGAGCTTTGGCCCGCAGCCTTACTCGGGCACCGGCGGCCAGGTCGATTTCGTTCGCGCCGCCAACCGCTCGCGTGACGGCAAGTCGTTCATCGTCCTGCCATCGACGGCAAAGGGAGACAGCATCTCGCGCATCGTGCCGGCGTTGTCGCCCGGTGCGCATGTGACGACCGGCAAGAACGACGTCAACTACGTGGTCACCGAGTATGGTCTGGCCGAACTGCGCGGAAAGACCGCCAGGCAGAGAGCGCAGGCACTGATCGGCATTGCCCACCCCGACTTTCGCGGTGAACTGAGCGAGGCGGCGCGCCGCCTGAAGCTGATGTAGCACGCTGCAGGACCCGTGCTCCGGTTTGCCGTCGCGCGCCGGTTGGCGCGCTGCTCGGCAGAGCCGCGCCGACAAGGGGGAAGATAGAGCATGCGCCGTGGGGCGCGCCTAGCCAGACGTCGCAGCGTCCTGCTGCAGGCGTCCCTTGAGCAGGAAGACACGCATCGGGCCCTTGCCCTTGATGTGGATCTCGCCACGTTCTTCGCACACGAAACTGGCGGGCAGCATTGCCCGCGTTGCCTCGCTGATCTGGATTTCGCCGGAGATCCCCTGTGATTCCATGCGCGCGGCGATATTGACCGTGTCACCCCACAGGTCGTAGATGAAGCGCTTCTTGCCGATCACGCCTGCCACCACCGCTCCCGAGTTGATGCCGATGCGAATCGCCAGGCCGGGAAACTCCTTGATCGCCGCCTGCATGCGCAGTGCCAGTTCGGCCAAGGCGCTGGCGTGATCCGGACGTGCCTCGGGAATGCCAGCCGCAACCATGTACGCGTCGCCGATCGTCTTGATCTTTTCGAGTCCACAGTGTTCGGTGAGGTCATCGAAGCGCGAGAAGATGGCATCCAGCAGATTGACGACGTTGGGGACCGACTCCGATAGCGTCGTGTAGCCGACGATGTCGGCAAAAAGCACGCTGCATTCGCCGAAGGCGTCGGCAAAGGTGCGCCCTTCCCGCCGCAGACGCTGGCTGATCGACGCAGGCAGCATGTTCTCGAGGAGTTCCTCGAGTCGCGTGTTGGCGCCGGCCAGTTGCTTTTCGGCTTCGGCCAGATCCGCCAGAAAGAGCTCGGCCACATACATGAGCGAAGCGAAGCTGGCGAAGAAGAGAATCCAGCGCCCAGCCCGCTGCGCCTCCGGAGGGTAGGGGAGGCCCAAGGCCGGGAGCGTCAACAGCCCGAGTTCGACACTCACGAAGATCGCCAGGCAACCGCCGGCATACAGGCGCCGCGCACGCTCGCCATGCTCGAAGAACAATAGATACGCGCCGACGGTCAGGGGCAGCAGATGATAGTGGTTCATGCTGCGGAACGGGCCGGCGATGCCCTCCAAAGCGACCAGGCAGACGACGACCGGAATCACGACCCAGAAGTAGCTGTGGCTGGCCAGTCCGAGTTGGCCGCGCGCGAGGCAGTACCACACCCACGCCGCACCGCAGAACGAAATGCTCTGCAGCGCCAGCGTCAGCCAGTCGCCTCGCACGAGAGCGACGCCGCTCCACACCACCGCATACGCGAGCAGCAGCACAGTCCCTGTGCGCAGAAGGCGTTCGGCCCGGCGCCGCCGGTAGTGGCGGAACCCCACGTCGGTATATACGAAATCGCCAGTACTGTCTTTTCCGCTCACAGACCTCCCGAGTCTGTTGAACAGCCGCGGGAGGCCGGCCCCCGAGCTGGAGGCCGGATTCTACAGGGAATCCTCGCGGCGGTGACCGTCGATCGACGACGCCCCCGAACCGGCCGCCGGGTGAGCACGCGGCAGATACGCCCGCGCGTGGCCAGGCCCCCTGCGCGCGCTCACGCGTTTGTGACACGGACTTCCGGCGTCGCCAATGCGACTTTCATACTAGAATGGCCGTCTTTTCCCGACTGCCCACAGCGATCATGATCCGTACCCGTTTCGCGCCTTCCCCGACCGGCTTCCTGCATATCGGCGGTGCGCGCACTGCACTTTTCTCATGGGCCTATGCCCGCCACCACTCCGGCGCCTTCATCCTGCGCGTTGAGGACACCGATCTGGCGCGATCGACCCCGGACGCCGTGCGGGCGATTCTCGATGGCATGCTCTGGCTTGGCCTCACCTATGACGAAGGTCCGTTCTACCAGACCCAACGGATGGATCGTTACCGGGCCGTGATCCAGGAAATGCTCGCCGCCGGTACCGCTTACCACTGCTACATGGCGCCCGAGGAACTCGACCGCCTGCGCGAGGAGCAGCGGTCCCAGGGCGTTAAGCCGCGCTACAACGGCCTCTGGCGACCAGAGCCGGGGAAGATCCTGCCGACCCCGCCAGCGGCTGTTCTCCCCGTCGTGCGCTTCAAGAATCCCCGCGACGGGATGGTCGCCTGGGACGATCTCGTCAAGGGCCGGATCGAGATTGCCAATGGCGAACTCGACGACCTCGTCATTGCTCGCGCCGACGGTACCCCAACCTACAATTTCTGCGTCGTCGTCGATGATCGCGACATGGGTATCACACACGTCATCCGCGGCGATGACCACGTCAACAACACGCCGCGGCAGATCAACATACTGCGTGCGCTCGGGGCGCCGGTGCCACTCTACGCGCACCTGTCGATGATTCTTGGCGATGATGGGCAGAAACTGTCAAAACGGCATGGCGCCGTCAGTGTCATGCAGTACGACGACGAAGGCTACCTGCCTGAAGCCGTGCTCAACTATCTTGCGCGTCTCGGTTGGTCGCACGGCGACGACGAGATCTTCTCGATGCAGCAGTTTTGTGAGTGGTTCGACCTCGACCATATCACTCCCTCTGCGGCGCAGTTCAATACCGAGAAGCTGAACTGGCTCAATGCCCACTACCTGAAGCGCACCGATATTGCCCGCTTGACCGCTCTCGTTCGACCGCGCCTGGAGGCGCGCGGGCTGAGTGTCGCCGGCACCCCTTCGCTTGAGGCGATCATCGGCCTCTATCGGGATCGTGCCGCCAATTTGAACGAACTGGCCGACGCGGCGGGAATCTTCTACGCCCATCCGGAGGTGCCGACAAGGCTCCTGGAAAAGCACCTGACGCCGGAAGCTCTGCCGCTGCTCGCCGATTTCATCGCCGGACTAGCCGAGGTGGCCTGGGAAGCGCCGGCGATCGGTGCACTGATCAAGGAAAGCGTTGCCCGACACGGGATGAAAATGCCGAAGCTGGCGATGCCCATACGCGTGCTTCTCACTGGCCAGGAGCAGACGCCGTCGGTGGACGCGCTGGTCGCGCTGTTCCCGCGCGAAGAGGTGCTCGAACGGCTTGGCAAGGCGGACGACCCGAGACCGTCCGGGATCGATCCGTCGTGACCGCGCGCCGCGATGAGCCACTCGAACAAGGCTCCGGCCTTCCCGCGCTGCCCAGCGCCGCCACGGTTGGCTTCGGGTAGCCAAGCGTCATGATTGCCACCGTGAGTCGTTCACGGGAGCCCAACAGCATTAGCCAAATGTTCTATTCGAATGCCACTTGCAATTCTGGGCGGATCCCTTATAGTGTGCCACGTGTCAGCAAGCCCGTAGGCTGTGAACCCGTGGCACGAGAAGAGTTTTCAGCCCGTTCGCATGCAGTCATTGCAAGAAAGGATAGTCCGATGAGTACCGCCAAAGTCGTTGAGAGGGTCGATCCCCGCGAAATCCGTCGCAAACTGGGCTTGAACCAACAGCAGTTCTGGTCCAAGATCGGTGTAACACAAAGTGGTGGTTCGCGTTATGAAAGCGGCCGTAACATGCCCAAGCCGGTGCGCGAGTTGCTGCGGCTTGTGCATGTCGAGCAGATCGATATTCAACGCCTGAAGCGCGAGGACTTCGAGGTCGTCGAATATCTCAAGGCGGAAGACCCCGACCTCTTCAAGACTTTGCGGAAAGCTGCCCGGAGCAAGGTCAAGAAGCCGGTTTGACGTCCTCCCGGTGAGATGGAGTCGGTGGGCAAGCGGTCAGTCTCGCAAGCCGGCATCAACTCCTCCCCGGTGCCCCAGCGGGGTCAGGCGCGTCCCAACAGTTCCTTGGCGTGTTGGCGAGTGATCTCGGTGATCTCGATGCCGCCCAGCATGCGCGCGATTTCCTCGACCCGCGCCTGATTTTCGAGCGCGGTGACCAGGCTGCGAACCTCGCCAGCCTCCGTGCTCTTGCTGACCTGCCATTGCCAATTGGCACGCGCGGCCACCTGCGGAAGGTGGGTCACGCAGAGAACCTGTCGATCGGCGCCCAGTTCGCGCAGCAGACGACCGACAATCTCGGCGACTCCGCCACCGATACCGACATCCACCTCGTCAAAGATGAGCGTCGGTACGCTGGCGGCCTGGCTGGTCACCACCTGAATAGCGAGACTGATGCGCGACAGCTCGCCGCCCGAGGCGACCTTGGCAAGCGGGCGCGCTTCATTTCCGGCCAAACCGGCAAGGCGAAATTCGATCTGCTCGAAACCCGCGGCATTGCCTCCCTCGACCGGGACCAGACCGACCTCGAAACGCCCGCCGCCAAGCGCGAGTTGCTGCATGACCTGACTGACCTCGCCGGCAAGTGCTGCGGCAGCTTCGCGACGACTGTCGGAGAGGCGCCGCGCCAGGCGCTCGTAGTCGCCGCGCGCTGCCGCGACACGTTCCGCCAGCGCGCCGACATCGGCAGCCGCGCCGAGGATGGCCAGTCGCTCCTGGCAGCGTGCCAGCAAGGCCGGCAACTCCTCGGGCTTGCAGCGGAACTTCCGGGCACAGCCGAGAACGGCGTCGATTCGCTGCTCGATTTCCGCCAAGCGCCGCGGATCCAGTTCGGCGCGGCTGGCATAGCGACGCAGGGAAGAGATCGCCTCGGCGAGTTCGGCCTGAGCCGAATGCAGCAGGACGCCGATCTCGCACAGCGCGGAGTCGTACTCGGCGAGCCCATCGATACGATTCGCGACCGCACCGAGCCGAGCTTCGCAGGCAGATTCACCTTCGGCCAATACCTGCAGGGAATGCTCGGCGCCGTCGACAAGGTTTGCGGCATGCGCCAGGCGTTTGTGCTCGTCGTTCAGCGTCGCCCATTCCTCGACCGAGAAACCAAGCGCTGCCAGTTCGTCGGCCTGCCAGGCAAGTTGCTCGCGCTCGGCAGCCAGGGCCTCGATGTCGTTGCTTGCCGTATCAAGCGTCGTTCTGGCAGCGCGCCAGACGCGCCAGGCCTTGCCGACTTCGGCCAACAAGGGGTCGAGTCGGGCGTGCGCGTCGAGCAGCGCGCGCTGTGCTTCGCCACGCATCAGCGACTGGTGAGCGTGCTGGCCGTGGATGTCGACCAGCGCTTCGGCCACCTCGCGCAGCTGCTGGACGGTGACCGGTGACCCGTTGACATAGGCGCGCGAACGGCCGTTGGCATCGACTAAGCGGCGCAGGAGCAAGCCGCCCTCGCTGTCCATATCATGGGCAAGCAGCCACTCGCTTGCCTCGGGTGAGCGCTCCAGAGCAAACTCCGCAGTCACCTCCGCGCGTTCGCTGCCTGTCCGAATCAGGCTCGAGTCAGCGCGTTCGCCAAGGGCGAAGGCCAGCGCGTCCACCAGAATCGACTTGCCGGCACCCGTCTCGCCAGTCAGAGTACCGAATCCGGCTTGAAACTCGAGTTCGAGCCGGTCGACCAGAACGAAGTCGCGAATCGTCAAGCGGCAGAGCATGGTTTCGTCGGCGCAGGAATCGCCTAATGTTCCTTGGGTCGCTCGCTCCAGTGCAGCTTCTCACGCAGCATCGCGAAGTAACTGTGACCGGGAGGGTGGAGCAGGCAGATGGAGTATTCGGAGCGCCGGATGCGCACGGTGTCGTCGTTGCGCAGATCGACGGTTACCTGCCCATCGAAATGTGCACGCGAATCAGTGGCATAGACAACGCGGATTTCGATTTCCTTGCGATCTCCGACCAGGATCGGCCGGTTGGACAGCGCATGCGGACACAGTGGCACCAAAGCGATCGCGGACACCTGCGGATGCAGGATCGGGCCGTTGGCCGACAGCGCATAGGCCGTCGAACCGGTCGAGGTGGCGACGATCAGCCCATCCGAGCGCAGGTGGTAGATGAACTCGCCGTCAATGAAGAGCTCGAACTCGATCATCCGGCCGGTGGCTCCCTTGTCGACGACGACATCGTTGAGCGCCAGATTGGCGAAGACGCTGCGTTCGTCGCGCAGGATCTCGGCATCGAGGAGCATGCGGACTTCGGGAACGAACTTGCCGTCCAGCAGATCGTCCATGCAGGTCAGCATGTCGCTGCGCGCGATATCGGTCATGAAACCCAGACGTCCCTGATTGACGCCAACCAGAGGTACGCGGTAACGCGCGAGCTGTCGTGCCGCGTTGAGCATCGTGCCGTCGCCACCGACGACGATCGCCATGTCGGCATGCGCGCCGAGCCAGGGAAAACTGCCGCTCGCCCAACTCCTCAGGTCGAGCTGGGACACCACATTGCGGGCCGTTTCTTCCTCGATCAGCACGGTCATGCCACGCTCGTGCAGGTATTTCGCCAGCAGGCGAATCGATTCGGCTATTTCCGGACTGTGGTACTTGCCGATCAGCGCTATTGTTCGGGGCAGGTGTGCGCATTCGGGCGACGCTTGCGGAAAGGCGTTGTTCATGGGGCGAATTAAACCACAATTCAGCTTCCTCCCGCGGCGCCCCGCTAACGACCGATTTTTTGTAGAATCGAAGCCATGCTAGACGAACGCGCCAAAACGCTGCTCAAGACGCTGATCCAACGCTACATTGCCGAAGGACAGCCGGTTGGCTCGCGCGCCCTGTCGAAGCATTCCGGACTGGACCTGTCAGCGGCGACAGTGCGCAATGTGATGGCCGACCTTGAAGACATTGGCCTGATCAGCAGTCCGCACACCTCTGCCGGACGCATACCGACTTCCCGTGGCTACCGCTTCTTTGTGGACAGCCTGCTCACCGTCAGGCCGCTCGACAAGGAAAAGATCGACGCCATCGAGGGCCAGTTGTTCGCCTCGCAACCGCGGCAGTTGATCAGCAACGCTTCTCATCTGCTGTCCGGGCTGAGCCATTTTGCCGGCGTCGTCTTGAGCCCGCGCCGTCTCGTACCGACGATTCGCCAGATCGAGTTCGTCAGCCTGTCGGAGAAGCGTATTCTGCTGATTCTGGTCACCGCCGATGGCGATGTGCAGAATCGTCTACTCTTCCCCGGGCGCGCCTACAGCCCGTCCGAACTGGTTACCGCGACCAACTACCTGAACCAGCATTTCGTTGGTCACGACTTCGAGCACATCAGGGGTCACGTCCAGCAGGAGTTGCAGAAGCTGCGCGGCGATCTGCAGGCACTCATGGCCGCGGCGCTGGCCGCCGGCGACGAGGCCATGCGACAGCCTGACGACAGGTATGTCATTTCCGGCGAGCGCAACCTCCTTGATGTCGAGGAGTTCTCGTCCAACATGCAGCGAGTTCGCGAATTGTTCAACCTTTTCGAGCAGCGTACTTCGCTGATGCAGTTGCTCGACCTGTCGCATCGCGCCGACGGGGTGCAGATCTTCATTGGCGGCGAATCGGGGCTGGCTCCCCTTGACGAATGCAGTGTCGTCACCGCTCCTTACGAGGTGGATGGACAGGTGGTCGGTTCGGTTGGCGTTATCGGTCCAACTCGCATGGCCTATGAGCGCGTGATCCCGATCGTCGATATCACCGCCAAGCTCCTTTCCTCGGCGCTTACCTTCCACGCCCACTGCTGATGCCAAGCTATCTCACCGAGCCGACCTACCGTCACGGCTCGCCGGCGCTGACCGGCGTCCTGTTGATCAACCTGGGGACGCCCGAGGCGCCGAGTGCGCCCGCGGTTCGTCGCTACCTCGGCGAATTTCTGGCGGATCCACGCGTGGTTGAAATTCCCCGCCTGCTCTGGTGGGCGATTCTGCATGGAATCATCCTCAACGTCCGACCGCGCCGATCGGCCGCGAAGTACGCGTCAGTGTGGACCAGCGAGGGCTCACCGCTGAAGGTGCATGTCGAGCGTCAGGCCAAGCTGCTGCGCGGGCGTCTCGGACTCGCCGGCCAGCAGGTGCGGGTGGATTACGCGATGCGCTACGGTGAGCCGTCGATTCCGGCAACGCTTTCCCGTCTCAAGGCCGCCGGGTGCACGCGCTTGCTGCTGCTGCCCCTGTATCCTCAGTACGCGGCCAGTACCACGGCCACGGCTATCGACGCTGCCTGCGCCTGGTTGCAGACTGTCCGCAACCAGCCGGAAGTACGCACGGTCAGGAGTTTCGCCGACCACCCGGGCTACATCGAAGCCCTGGCCGCCAGCGTTCGCGAGCATTGGGCGAGCAATGGCCGGCCGACCAGTTCGTATCGCCTGGTCATGAGTTTTCACGGGCTGCCGCGCTATGCACTCGATCGGGGAGACCCCTACCACTGCGAGTGCCAGAAGACCGGCCGCCTGTTGGCCGAGGCACTCGGTCTGGCCCAGGAGCAGTACCAGATCTGCTTCCAGTCGCGTTTCGGCCGTGCCGAATGGCTACAACCCTACACGGCGCCGACCCTCAGGGCGCTGGCCAGGCAGGGGGTGCAGAAGGTTGATGTGATCTGCCCCGGGTTTCCCGCGGACTGCCTGGAGACCCTCGAAGAGATCGCCATCGAGGGCAAGGCCACCTTCATCGAAGCGGGCGGCAGGGAGTACAACTATGTGGCGTGCCTCAACGAGCGCGACGACTGGATCCGTGCGCTCGCCGACATTGCCGCCAGCCACCTGCAGGGCTGGCCGACGACGACTCCGCCCGACCTTTCCAGCCTCGAACTCAGTGCCTTGCGCGCCCGCGCCCTGGGCGCACCTTCCTGACTCTCGCGATGGGGACTCAGGGCCGCGGCCGGGCCCCTTACAGGAGTTCGAGCGGGGGATTCAGGCCGAGACCGGACGCCGAGAGACTGCCTTGTACGGCCGTCTGACCACTTAGCGATGTCAGCGCCCGGTTCGCTTCGCGCAGGCGCGCGAGCACCTGGACGAGCAAGACATTCTTGAAGCGATCCTGCAATTCGTCCGAACCCAACTCAAGCGCGGCGCTGTTGATTTCCAGGAACTCGGTTGGTTCGAGAGTCACTACCGTGGCATGACGCCGCGAGTCGCTCGGGTGGAGGAATGCCATCTCGCCGACGACCTCGCTCGCGCCAAGCCGGCAGATCATCCGCCCGTTCGACGACACCTCGACGAAACCGTCAATAATCACGCCGAACTTGCGGTGGCTCTCACCTTCACGGATCAGCACCACTTTCTCAGCCATTCGTTGCCAGCGGCTGATCCGCAGGACCTCCCACAACTCGATATCTTCGAACTCGGCGAAGAACGGCAGCTTGCGCAGGGTTTCAAAACGGGCAAGATCGCGCTCGGTCTCATCTTCCTCGAGCATCTGGTAGCGTACGGCGGAGAGATCCTTGGCGAACTCGGCACCGCTGCGGTAGCGGTTGTAGAGATCCTTCTCCAGCGCCTTGCGGATGATCGGGTCCAACCCTGGCGGCAGGTTGGGGTTCAGGGCACAAACCGATGGCGCATCCATGTTGACGATCTTGTAGACCAGGGTCGCCGCGTTGTTCGCCCGATAGGGGAGTCGCCCAGTCAGCAACTGGAACAGGAGGACCCCGAGCGAGTAAAGATCGGTCTTGTGATTGAGCGGGTAGTTCTTGACCTGCTCGGGGGACATGTAGGCAGGCGAGCCGACGCCCATGACGAAAGTGGAGTCCTTGCCCATGTCCTTGTGCAGGTACAGGCCCAGGCCGAAATCCGTGATCTTCGGATTTTCGTTGGCATCGATCATGATGTTGGCTGGCTTGATGTCGCGATGGACGACACCTTGGCGGAAGGCGTGATCGAGCGCCAGACAACATTTGAAGATGATGCCAATCACGCGGTGCATCGGCAGCAGGCGATTGATCGCGCAGAACCGGTCGAGCGCACCACCGTCGACGTACTCCATGACCAGATAGGCCTGATCCTTTTCCACGACGGCATCGTAGACCTTGACGATGTTCGGATGCTCCAGTCGCCGTCCAATCGAGTCCTCGGTCTGGAAAATCTTGCGCAGACGCCTCGACATGGCGGCGCTATCCTCGCCGAAACGGATCAGCTTGATCGCGACCTGGCGATTGAGAGCCGGATCTCGGGCCAGATAGACGACCGCCGTCGCGCCCTTGCCAAGAGGGCGGATGATCTCATACTTGCCGATCTTTTCCGTCATGCCAGCCCACGCTCCATCGAAGACCTCCGACAACTGGAATGCTAGCAGCAGTACGGCACCCCAAACCAGTCATTATGCGCGAAATGGCATCCCGGTTGACAGCGATTGGCGCACGCGAAGGCTTGAAATTCTCGAAACCGCCCCAAGGTAACGGACGTTTTCTGGGAGATGACCAATCATGCAAGTTAACGACAACGAACCCGTAGATATCCCTGCGCCGCCGGAGGCGCCAGAGGCCGTGGCAGCCAGTGCGGATGTCGATGCGGCGCCCGCCGCGGATCAGGCGCCGGTTCTGGAAGAAAGCCTGCGACAGGCCGAACTCAAGGCGGCGGAATACCATGACGCGTGGTTGCGCGCCAAGGCCGAAGCGGAGAACGTGCGCCGTCGTGCGCAGGAAGACATCGTCAAGGCCTCAAAGTACTCCATTGACCGCTTTGCCCGCGAACTCCTGGCCGTCAAGGACAGCCTCGAGGCGGCACTGAGCACCGAAACCCTGACCGTCGACAGTGTCCGCTCGGGAACCGAATTGACACTCAAGCAACTGGTGGCTGCGTTCGAAAAATCGGCATTGACCGAGATCAATCCGTTGGGCCAGAAGTTTGATCCGCATCATCATCAGGCCATCAGCGTCGTCGAGTCGCAGCAGGAACCCAACACCGTCGTCACCGTCCTGCAGAAGGGCTATCTTCTGGCCGACCGCGTCTTGCGTCCGGCACTGGTCGTCGTTGCCAAGTCAACGACTTGAAATATCAGGCACAGTCCCCAAGTCGCGTTCATTGGCGGGCATTGTGGCCGTTGGCGAATGCTTCACACATCACAGAAACATTGAAAGGATTCTAGAATGGGCAAGATCATCGGCATCGATCTGGGCACGACCAATTCGTGCGTTGCCGTCATGGAGAATGGCAAGCCGAAGGTCATCGAGAACTCCGAAGGAGCGCGCACGACACCGTCGATCGTCGCCTATGCCGAGGACGGCGAGATTCTCTGCGGCGCGCCGGCAAAGCGTCAGGCGGTGACCAATCCGAGGAACACGTTGTACGCGGTCAAGCGCCTGATTGGTCGTCGCTTCGAAGAGAAGGAAGTGCAGAAGGACATCTCGCTGATGCCCTTCAAGATCCTCAAGGCCGATAACGGTGATGCCTGGGTCGAGGTGCGTGGCAAGAAGATTGCTCCGCCCCAGGTCTCGGCCGAAGTGCTGCGCAAGATGAAGCGGACCGCCGAGGATTACCTTGGCGAGGAAGTCACGGAAGCAGTGATCACCGTGCCCGCTTATTTCAACGACAGCCAGCGGCAGGCGACCAAGGATGCCGGCCGGATTGCCGGACTCGAAGTCAAGCGCATCATCAACGAGCCGACGGCGGCGGCGCTGGCCTTCGGCATGGACAAGAAACAGGGTGACAAGAAGATCGCCGTCTACGACCTCGGCGGCGGGACTTTCGACATCTCCATCATCGAAATCGCCGAGGTTGAGGGCGAGCACCAGTTCGAGGTGCTGTCGACCAACGGCGACACCTTCCTGGGTGGCGAAGACTTCGACCAGCGGCTGATCGACTACATCATCGACGAGTTCAAGAAGGAATCCGGCGTCAACCTGAAGGCCGACGTGCTCGCCCTGCAGCGCCTCAAGGACGCTGCCGAAAAAGCCAAGATCGAGCTTTCCTCAGGCCAGCAGACCGAGATCAACCTGCCGTACATCACCGCTGATGCCTCCGGGCCCAAGCATCTGACGCAGAAGATCACCCGCTCCAAGTTCGAGTCGCTGGTCGACGAACTGATCAATCGCACCATCGAGCCGTGCCGTATCGCCCTGAAGGATGCCGGCTGCAAGATTGGCGACATCGACGACGTCATCCTCGTCGGTGGTCAGTCGCGGATGCCCAAGGTGCAGGAAGCCGTCAAGGAGTTCTTTGGCCGCGAGCCGCGCCGTGACGTCAACCCCGACGAGGCCGTCGCCGTCGGCGCATCGATCCAGGGTGGCGTGCTGCAGGGCGAAGTCAAGGACGTCCTGCTGCTCGATGTGACGCCGCTGTCGCTGGGAATCGAGACTCTCGGCGGTGTGATGACCAAGCTGATCAAGAAGAACACGACCATCCCGACCAAGGCGAATCAGGTCTTTTCGACAGCCGACGACAACCAGTCGGCGGTGACCATTCACGTGCTGCAGGGCGAACGCGAGATGGCCGCGGGCAACAAGAGTCTGGGCCAGTTCAATCTTTCCGACATCCCGCCGGCACCGCGCGGCATGCCACAGATCGAGGTGACCTTCGATATCGACGCCAATGGCATTCTGCATGTGTCGGCCAAGGACAAGGCGACCGGCAAGGAGAACAAGATCAAGATCCAGGCGTCTTCCGGTCTCAACGAGGAGGAGGTGCAGCGGATGGTGCGCGACGCTGAACTGCACGCCGAGGAAGACCGCAAGGCGCATGAACTGGCGGAAGCGCGCAATCAGTGCGACGGCATGATCCATACGGTGAAGAAGTCCATGGCCGAGTACGGCAAGGAACTCTCCGACAGCGAGAAGGCTTCCATCGAAGAGGCGATGAAGGAGGCCGAGGAGGCCATTCGTGGCAGCGATCTCGACGCCATCAAGGCGAAGAGCGAGGCACTCGGAACGGCAGCGCAGAAGCTGGGCGAGAAAATGTACGCCAAGCAGCAGGCGAACGCGGCTGGTGCCGAGGGCGGAGCGGGTACTGCCGGCGAGCCCAAGAAGGACGATAGCGATGTCGTCGATGCCGAGTTCACCGAAGTCAAAGACAAGAAGTAGGCATCTGCCGCAGAGGGCGAGGCGTATAATCGCGCCTCCCCTGCCGCCACATAAACTGTTCGAGAACCGATGGCTAAACGCGACTTTTACGACATTCTCGGCGTCAATCGTGACGCGGCCGATGACGAAATCAAGAAGGCCTACCGCAAGCTGGCCATGAAGTACCATCCGGATCGCAATCCCGACAATCCCAAGGCCGAGGATCACTTCAAGGAAGTCAAGGAAGCCTATGAGGTACTCACCGACCCTCAGAAGCGCGCGGCCTACGACCAGTACGGCCACGCCGGTATCGATCCGCAGGCCGGTATGGGTGGGGCGGCCGGCGCCGGGGGCTTCTCCGATGCGTTCGGCGGCATCTTTGACGAGATCTTCGGTGGCGGTCGTGCTGGGCGGTCGAACATCTATCGCGGTGCCGACCTGCGCTACAACCTCGAAGTCACTCTCGAGCAGGCGGCGTTCGGTACCGAAACGAAGATTCGCATCCCGACCATGGAGGTTTGCGATTCATGTCGGGGCAGCGGCGCGAAGGCCGGTACTCAGCCGAAGACCTGCCCGACCTGTCAGGGCAGTGGTCAGGTGCGGTTGCAGCAGGGGTTCTTCTCGATTCAGCAGACCTGCCCGAAGTGCCATGGTACGGGGCGCTTCATTGCCGAACCCTGTGCGGCATGCCATGGTGCCGGCCGCGTCAAGCAGCACAAGACTCTGGCAGTAAAGATTCCTGCCGGGGTCGACGAGGGCGATCGCATCCGTCTGTCCGGCGAAGGTGAGCATGGCATCAACGGCGGACCGTCAGGCGACCTCTACGTGCAGATTCACCTGAAAGCGCATCCCGTTTTTCAACGCGAACAGAACGATCTGCATTGCGAGATGCCGATCAGCTTCACGACCGCCGCCCTGGGGGGCGAGATCGATATTCCCACGCTCGATGGCGCAGCGAAGATCCGGGTTCCCGCCGAGACCCAGTCGGGAAAGACCTTTCGCTTGCGCGGCAAGGGTATCAAGGGTGTGCGCAGTCACACTCACGGTGACCTGCTGTGCCACGTCGTCGTGGAAACGCCGGTGCATCTCACCGAGCGCCAGAAGGAACTGTTGCGCGAACTCGAGGAGTCGAGTCGGGAGAACTCGGATCAGCATAACCCGCGTGCCAAGTCCTGGATGGACAGGGTGCGCGACTTCTTCGCAGCCACCTGACGCGGGCTTCCTTGCGTCGCTTGTCGTCACAGGCCTTGGCTGGGCTGTGGTGGGGCTTGAACGCAATCGGCCTGGCGGGATCGTGTAAGGAGGGTGTCAGCTTTCTTCGCCATTCTCCGATGGTGGTGGCGATGGCCGGAATCCCGGCCACGGCTCCCGCATGCTACCGGAGGGCGACGGGATGAGGTATGCAAGGGCTCTGCTGTTTGGTGTGTTGAGCTGGATCGGTTGTGCTCTTGGCGGCGAAATTGGGGTCACCGACAACAGCATCCTGATCGGCATGACCGCGCCGTTGTCCGGTACCAGCGGTGCTTACGGGCTGGACATGAAGATGGTCATCAACGCCTACTTTCGTCAGATCAACGAAGGTGGCGGCATCCACGGCAGGAGGCTGGAGCTGCGGGCCCTGGACGATGGTTACGAGACCGAGAGGGCCGTCAGCAATACCAGGGCATTGATCAGCAACGAACGGGTGTTCGTCCTGCTGGGATCCTACGGATCGAGCCCGACGACAGCTGCGATGAACGAGGTCTTCGGGGTCGCCCGCGTCCCCCTCATCGGGGCCATTTCCGGTGCCGATTCACTTCGCCAGGCGCCCAGGGACAACTCCAACAATCGCTACATGTTCAACGTGCGGGCCAGCTACGCGAACGAGACGGAAGCCATCGTCAACCAGCTCGTTTCGCTAGGCATCAAGAACATCGCGGTTTTCTACCAGAACGATGGTTTCGGCAGGTCCGGTCTCGACGGAGTGGTCAGCGCGCTCAGGACGCACAATCTGGCGCCGGCGGCAGTGGCTACGGTTGAGCGCAACTCGATTGAGGTCAGCCCGGCAGTACAGGCGATCGCCAAGGCCAATCCGCAGGCGGTGGTCATGGTCACCCTCTACAAGGCGACCGCCGCGTTCGTCCGCGAGATGCGCCAGGCCAGGCAAACTCCACAGTTCATGACCCTTTCGCCCGTCGGCGCCGACCTGCTGGTTCAGGAACTCGGCGACGAAGCCCGTGGCGTCGGCATCTCGCAGGTCATGCCCTACCCGTGGAACGATACGATACCGCTGGTGCGTGAGTACCAGAAGCTTCTCGGCAAGCAGGGCAAGCCCTCTTACTTCGGTGTCGAGGCCTATGCCATGGCAAGAGTTCTCGTCGACGCGATCCGCAAGACTGGCAAGGATCTCACTCGCGAAAAGCTGATCAGCACGCTCGAAAGCATGCAGAACCACGACCTCGGGGGTTATCGCGTGAGCTACTCGGCCAATGATCGGCTCGGTTCGCGCTTTGTCGACTTGACGGTCATCGGCAGCGGCGGCCGCGTGCTGCGTTAAACGCTCCTGACGAGACAAGTGCTCATGCCGGGGCGGGCCCAGTAGTCGCAAGCTCCCCGGGCCGTCAGGCACGACGCCAGCGAGTTCCGCTGGCGCCATCCTCGAGAACCACGCCTGCCGACAGCAGGTCGGCCCGGATTCTATCCGCCGCCGTGTAATCCTTCTGCGCCTTGGCGGCTGCCCGTTCACTGATCAGGGACTCAATCTGTTCGGCGGTCAACTCGCCGCCCTCGCTTGGCGCCGCCTGCAGGAACACCTGCGGGTCGCGTCCGAGCAGGCCAAGCAGGCCGGCCAGCCCGCGCAGCTGCCCGGCGAGAGTCGCGGACTTGCTGCGATTGAGTTCAGCGGCCAGATCGAACAGCACCGCGCACGCTTCTGGTGTGTTGAAGTCGTCGTCCATGGCGTCGCGGAAGCGTAGCGCGTGCGGCTCATCCCAGTCGATGGAAGGCGGGTCGGTGTTTGCCGTTCTGAGTGCCGTATAAAGCCTGCTCAGCGCCTGCCGGGCGTCATCGAGGTGGGTGTCGGAATAATTGAGCGGACTGCGGTAATGCGCGCGCAGGATGAAGAAACGGAGTACTTCGGGATCGTACTTCCTGAGGATTTCCTTGATGGTGCAGAAATTGCCGAGCGATTTCGACATCTTCTCGTCATCGACACGAACGAAGCCGTTGTGCATCCAGTAGTTGACGAAGCGACATTGGTGCGCGCCTTCCGACTGCGCGATCTCGTTCTCGTGGTGAGGAAACTGGAGATCCTGCCCGCCACCGTGGATGTCGAAATGCTCACCGAGCAGAACCGAACTCATTGCCGAGCACTCGATATGCCAGCCGGGTCGGCCATCGCCCCATGGCGACGGCCAGGAGGGCTCTCCTTCCCTGGCATGTTTCCAGAGCACGAAGTCCAGCGGGTCTTCCTTGGTGCCATCGACGTCGACGCGTTCGCCGGCCCTGAGGTCGTCAAGCGCCTTGCCCGAGAGCTTGCCGTAGCCAGGAAACTTGCGAACGGAGAAATTCACGTCGCCATCGGGAACCTGGTAGGCAAGGCCGTTCTTCTCGAGCCGGCCAATCAGCTCGAGCATCTGCGGCACGTACTCGGTGGCCCGCGGCTCGTGATCCGGCTTCTCGACCCCGAGTGCCGCCGCGTCGTCATTCATGAAAGCAATGAAACGATTCGTCAGATCCCCGATGCTTTCCTTGTTCTCGAGTGCGCGCTTGATGATTTTGTCATCAATGTCGGTGATGTTGCGGACGTAGGTTACGCGCAGCCCGCTGGCGCGCAGCCAGCGTTGGACCAGATCGAAGACGACCAGAACGCGCGCATGACCGAGATGGCAGTGGTCGTAAACAGTCATTCCGCAGACATACATGCGGACGCTGCCGGGAGTGATCGGGACGAAGTCCTGCTTTGCCCTCGTCAGCGAGTTGTAGATTTTCAGCATTGTTCGGGCTCACGAGAGTGCGCCGGGCAAACAGAGGGGCCGGCGGAGCGCTTTGGTTTCGACGCACTTCTTGCTAGAATTGATCGCTTGAGTGACATCCACCGCAGCATGACCAAGTATACCACATCGATGCTCCCCAGCTCTCCGAAGCCTCTGAAGGCACCCCTGCTGGCCTTGTTCCTCGGGCTGCTCCTGAGCTGTGCGGTCTCGGTGTTCGCTGCCGACGACCTGCCGGAGGTGCAGCGCCTGATGAAACAGGGGCAGTTGCCACAGGCTCTCGAAAAGGTCGACGCTTATGTCGCCGGCAAGCCAAAGGATCCACAGGGGCGCTTCCTCAAGGGTCTTATCCTGACCGAGATGGGCCGCTCGGCGGAGGCGATGGCGGTGTTCGGCAAGCTGACCGAAGACTTTCCGGAGTTGCCCGAGCCTTATAACAATCTGGCGGTACTGCACGCGCAGCAGAAGCAGTACGAGAAGGCCCGCACGGCGCTCGAGATGGCGATCAGGACGCATCCGGGCTATGCCACGGCGTACGAAAATCTCGGCGACGTGTATGCCAAACTGGCCGGCCAGGCCTATGAGAAAGCGCTGCAACTCGAAGCCTCGAACAAGGGGGCGCGCAGCAAGCTGTCCATGATCCGCGAACTGACCGGCAATCCGGCGAGCGCAGCGATCAAGCCGGGTGGCGCGTCACGACCAGCGGGCGAGCCCGTGAAGACGGTCACTGCCGAGGCGAGGAAGGGGGGCGCGCCCTCGCCAGCCGGTGATGAGGCGGAGGTGAGGAGGGCGCTTGAGGATTGGGCCGGTGCCTGGTCTCGCAAGGAGGTCAAAGCCTATCTCGACTTCTACGCCCCCGATTTCCAGACGCCGGACGGCCTGTCTCGCCAGGCGTGGGAAGCCGATCGCGCTCAGCGCATCGGCAAGCCGGACAAGCTGTTGATCGAGCTCGATGACGTCAACGTGATCGTGGAGGGCGACCGGGCAACCGTCAGGTTCCGGCAGCGTTACAGTTCGCCGACCGCGAAGGGATCGGTCGGCAAGACGCTCATCTTCATGAAGTCGCGCGGGAAATGGCTGATCCAGCAGGAAAACACCGCCTGACCGGCAAATCCGGCGGCCCTGTCTTCCCACCTTCGGCGCAAGACGCCACCTGAGAAAAGTATGCAAAAAAGTCGCTTGATGCCGCGCATCCTCGTCCTCGTCGCTGGCGCGGCGCTTTCCCTCGCCGCTCTCGCGGCGCCTACCATAGAGATGCAGACGAGCATGGGGAAGATCGTGATCGACCTCGATTCCGAGAAGGCGCCGCGGAGCGTCCAGAACTTCCTGCAGTACGTCAACGAGGGCTTCTACAACGGCACCGTTTTCCATCGCGTCATTCCCGATTTCATGATCCAGGGTGGCGGTTTCACGGTGGACATGGAACAGAAGCCGACCCCGCGCAAGGTCGAAAACGAAGCCAGGAATGGTCTGAAGAACGATCGCGGCACGCTCGCCATGGCCCGTACCGCCGACCCCAATTCGGCGAGCTCGCAGTTCTTCATCAACCACAGGGACAACGCGTCGCTCAACTATCCCTCGCCCGACGGCGCCGGCTACGCCGTTTTCGGCAAGGTCACGCAGGGTATGGACGTGGTCGACAGAATCGCCAGGGTGGCGACCGGCAACCGCTCCATGCACCAGAACGTTCCTCTTGAGCCGGTCATCATCCAGTCCGTCAAGATCATCCCTGACGAGAAGCAAGGAAAACCATGATAAAGCTGCACACCAGTTTTGGCGTTATCGGTATTGAGGTGGACGCCGAGAAAGCCCCTCTCTCGGCCGCGAACTTCCTTTCCTACGCCGCCTCCGGCCACTACGACAACACCATTTTTCACCGCGTCATCCCGGGCTTCATGGTACAGGGCGGTGGTTTTGCGCCCGGCATGAAGCAGAAGCCATGCGGAGCCCCGATCAGGAACGAAGCAGACAACGGCCTCAAGAACGATGCCTACACGGTGGCCATGGCCCGCACGGCCGACCCGCACTCGGCCACCGCGCAGTTTTTCATCAACGCGGTGGACAATGATTTCCTCAATTTCCGTGCCCCCAACGCGCAGGGTTGGGGCTACTGCGTGTTCGGCAAGGTGGTCGAAGGGACCGACGTGGTGGACAAGATCCGGCTCGTCAGGACGGGCACTTCGGGTTTCCATAGTGATGTGCCGGTCGAGGACGTGCTGATCGAGCGCGCCGAAGTCTGCTGAACGCGACGGCCAGCCGTCTTGATCGTGTGCGCCGGCGCCCCGCTCTAGGAACGCTCGCGCCGTGATCTCGCCGGCTGCCGAGATCCTGCGCCGGGTTTTCGGCTATCCGGCGTTTCGCGGCGAGCAAGCAGCGATCGTTGACCAGATCGTCGGTGGCGGCGACGCTCTGGTCCTGATGCCGACCGGCGGCGGCAAGTCTCTGTGCTATCAGATTCCGGCCCTTCTGCGGCCGGGAGTTGGCGTTGTCGTTTCGCCGCTGATTGCCCTGATGCAGGACCAGGTGGATGCCTTGCGACAGGTTGGTGTGCAGGCTGCCTACCTGAACTCCTCGCTGGACTTCCGGGCGGTGGTGGACACCGAGCGCCGGTTACAGGCCGGCGAACTCGACCTGATTTACGTCGCGCCTGAACGTCTACTTACCGACCGCTTCATCGGCCTGCTCGAGCAGCTCATCGCGCGCGACCAGGTCTCACTGTTCGCGATCGACGAAGCGCATTGCGTTTCGCAATGGGGGCACGACTTCCGCCCGGAGTACATCCAGCTCTCGCAGTTGCACGAGCGCTTCCCCGGCATTCCGCGCATCGCCTTGACGGCGACAGCGGACCAACTGACACGGCAGGAGATCGTCAGCCGCCTCAGCCTCGAGGACGCGCGCCTGTTCGTTGCCAGTTTCGACCGGCCAAACATCCGCTACACCATCGTCGAGCGCGACAATCCGCGCAGGCAACTGCTCGCCTTTCTCGGCGTCCATGGCGGTGCGGCCGGAATCGTCTATTGTCTGTCGCGCCGCAAGGTCGACGAAACCGCTGCCTGGCTCAACGCCCAGGGCGTGACGGCCTTGCCCTACCATGCGGGGCTGGCGGCTGCCGACCGCCAACGCCACCAACAACGTTTCCTGCGCGAGGATGGGGTGGTGATGGTGGCCACCATCGCTTTTGGTATGGGCATCGACAAGCCCGACGTGCGTTTCGTTGCCCACCTTGACTTGCCCAGAAGCCTGGAAGCCTATTATCAGGAGACCGGGCGCGCCGGGCGCGACGGCGAAGCGTCGGAAGCGTGGATGACCTATGGACTGAATGACGTGGTGATCCACCGCCAGATGATCGAGGACTCGGCGGCGCCTGTAGAACAGAAACGCGTCGAGCGACAGAAGCTCGACAGCATGCTCGCCTACTGCGAGTCGGCGAGGTGCCGCCGCGTTGTGCTCCTCAATTACTTTGGCGAGGCGACGACGCCCTGCGGCAACTGCGATGTGTGTCTCGATCCGCCGGTGGTCTGGGACGGCACGGTGGTGGCCCAGAAAGCGCTGTCGGCAGCCTTGCGCACCGGCCAGCGTTTCGGTGCCGGACACCTGATCGATATCCTGCGCGGCAAGACTACCGACAAGGTTCTGCAGTTTGGGCACGATCGCCTGCCGACCTTTGGAGTTGGCGCGGACATGGACGATACCGGCTGGCGATCGGTGTTTCGGCAACTTCTGGCTGGCGGCCTGCTCGAAGCCGACGCCGCCGCTTGGGGCGCGCTGAAACTGACGGACGCCGCGCGTCCGGTGCTGAAGGGGGAGAGCCGGCTGCAACTGCGTCGCCAGCCAGCCCGCCCGCAGGGCAGGCTGGCCAGGACGAAGACGGCGACGACCCGCAGCAGCCTGCCGACGAACGATCCGCCGCTGGTCGCCACGCTGCGCCAGTGGCGGAGCGAGAAAGCCCGTGAGCAGGGTGTCCCGGCCTACGTCATCCTGCACGACCGCACACTTTACGAGATCGCCGAACTGCTCCCGAATTCCCGGCAGGCACTCCTCTCCGTGCCGGGTATTGGCCTGGCCAAGGCGGAGCGTTACGGCGAGGAACTGCTGGCGATCGTCGCCGGAAGTGCCTGAGCGCGACCTCGTCAGACCTGTGACGCAGGCACCAGGGGCGGTCGGGCAGCGTGGCAGTTGCCTGGGCCAGACTCGCGCCGTGTCGGATACGGGCGCAGCACGTCGAGCGCGACGCTCTGCCCCGACGGCTGCACGATGCGGACATGCTCACGCCGCAGCCCGCGGGCGTGCGGCAGACCACAGGAGTGGGCGATCATCTCCACTTCCTTGTTCATGTTCCGGCAGTAGGAGGCGACGCGCGCGGCCTTGTCCTCGACGACCAGGCCGCGCTGCAGGCGCGGGTCGTGTGTGGTCACGCCGGTGGGGCAGGTATTGGTGTGGCAGCGCAGAGCCTGGATGCAGCCCAGGGCGAACATGAAGCCGCGTGCCGTATTAACGAAATCGGCACCGGCAGCGAGCGCCCAGGCGACGCGGGCCGGAGTCACCAGCTGGCCGGCGGCGATCACCCGTATCCGATCTCTCAGACCGCTCGCGATCAGCGCGTCGACGACCAGCGGCAACGCTTCGTCGATCGACAAGGCCATGTGATCGGCGAGCGCCTGCGGCGCTGCGCCACTGCCGCCCTCGCCACCATCGATGGTCAGAAAGTCAGGCGCCGCCTGCAGGCCGCGCCGCGCGACCGCTGCTGCGAGATCCTTCAGGAACTGATCGCCGCCAATGGCCGTCTTGACGCCAACCGGCTTGCCCGTCAGCGCCCGCACATGCTCGACGAGGTCCAGTAGCTGGTCGATGTCGGCAATGTCCCGGTGGCGGTTCGGGCTCAGCGAATCCCGACCCTCGGGGATGCCGCGAATGGCCGCAATCTCGGGCGTCACCTTGTTGCCCAGCAGGACGCCGCCCTTGCCCGGTTTGGCTCCTTGCGACAACTTGATCTCGAAGGCCCGCACGGTCGCTTGCGCGGCCAGTTCGCACAGGCGTGGATCCGACAGGTGGCCGTTCTCGTCGCGTACGCCGTACTTCGCGGTACCGATCTGGAAGATGATGTCGCAGCCACCGTCCAGATGTCCGGGTGACAGGCCGCCCTCTCCGGTATCCAGCCAGCAGCCGGCCGAGGCGGCGCCGCGCGACAGTGCGCGCACGGCCGGCCGGGAAATCGCGCCGAAACTCATGGCGCTGATGTTGACCAGAGACCGGCCGGCAAACGGTGTCGCGCAATACCCCTCGCCGATCATCAGCGCCGGCGAGGGTTGCTGTTCCTCGTCGAGAACCGGGAAGGGGGCATTGACGAAGATCAGCGCCCCTGATTCGTGAATCCGGTAGGTCGATCCGAAGCCGATAATCCCGCCCTCGTTCTTCGCCATGCGGTACACCCAGCTGCGCGTTGCCCGGTCGAACGGCATCTCCTCACGATCGCCGAGAAAGAAGTACTGGCGGAAATACTCGCCGAGACGCTCGAAGAAGTAGCGCAGGTGACCGACCAGCGGAAAGTTGCGCAATACGGCATGCTTCTCCTGGGTGACATCCTGCACGTACAGATAGACCATCGTGCCGATGACGAAGAGGGCGAGGAGCGCGCCCAGGCTGGCAAGCAGTAGGTCGAACATTGACGGCTCCCTTCGGTGTTAGAATCGGCCACTCCGCTTGCTAGTGTACGGGATTTGTCATGACCTTTGCAGCCTTGCTCGATGCCGAGATCGAGCGCAACGTCATTGCCGCGCTGACCGAGGACGTCGGTAGCGGCGACCTTACCGCGCAACTCGTTCCGGCAGATCTGGTCAGTCGCGCCCAGGTCATCGCGCGCGAGAACGCCGTCCTTTGCGGCAGCGCCTGGTTCGCGCGCTGTTTCACCCGACTCGATCCAACGATCAGGATTGTCTGGCAGGCAGCGGATGGACAAGGTGTCGTTGCCGATCAACTGCTCTGCGAAATCGAAGGGCCTGCGCGTGCCTTGCTGACCGGCGAGCGCAGCGCGCTGAACTTTCTCCAGTTGCTCTCGGGCGTCGCCAGCAAGGCGCGGCAATTCGCCGACCTGGTCGCCGGCACGCGAGCGCAGGTGGTGGACACGCGCAAGACGATTCCCGGATTGCGTCTGGCACAGAAGTATGCGGTCAGTTGCGGCGGTGGCGGCAATCACCGACTCGGACTTTATGACGGGATCCTGATCAAGGAGAATCACATCCTCGCTGCCGGCAGCATCTCGGCGGCGCTGGCAAGTGCTGCGCAGCTTGCCGAGAAGGCGGCCGGCGTCTGCCAGTTCATTCAGATCGAAGTCGAAACCCTCGGCGAATTGCGCCAAGCCCTGGATGCCGGCGCGGCAATGATTCTGCTCGACAACATGGATCTCGACCAGATGCGCGAAGCGGTGGCTATTGCCGCGGGGCGTGCGATTCTCGAGGCTTCCGGCAACGTCAGCCTCGATACCGTGCGCGGCATTGCCGAAACCGGCGTGGATCGCATTTCAATCGGTGGCTTGACGAAGGATGTGCGGGCACTCGACCTGTCGATGCGTTTCCTGGCTTAGGCAATGGTCTGGACAACAAGAGAAGGGGTGGTTTGATGCTATTCGCGCTGTTCTACGTATTGGCTATCACGATTCTGATTCTGCACTTCACCGGGTTTCTGGCGAGGCACAATCTCGAATGGCTGGTGCTCGTGCTCGCCGCTGCGGTCTTTCCGGCCGTCATCTACCTCTAGGACGCCGATTCAGTCCGGTTCCCCCACCCAAACCGCGGCCGCCCGGCGCCTCCCGGCAAGCGACTCATCACCCTTCAGGCGTGGACGCCTTGCGCGATCAACTCTTTGACCGCGTCGACGCTCACGTCGATCACCGCAAACCGCTGCGGCAGGCTTTCGATGCCCTGCAGGCCGGGAGGCCTTTCGGGCTTGCACCCGAGGGCTTCGACGATCGTCTCCTCGAACTTTGCCGGCAAGGCCGTCTCGAGGACGACCATCGGCATCTCCGGCGTTCGCCACTCGCTCGCCACCTTGAGTCCGTCGGCGGTATGGGTATCGATCATCAGACCGTACTGCCCAAATGTCTGGCGGATCGTCGCCAGACGGTCGGCGTGCGTGCTCCTGCCCGAAACAAAGCCAAATTCGGGAAGGCGGGCAAAGAAAGGCGTGCCTGAAAGGTCGAAGCTGCCGCCAGCGTCGACCTCCGCCCACAGTCGGCGAATCACCGCCGGGTCGCGTCCAACCAGATCGAAGACAAAGCGCTCGAAGTTCGACGCCTTTGAGATGTCCATCGATGGACTCGACGTAGCAGAGGTCTCGGCAGCCGCGCGCGGCCGATAGACCCCGGTGCGGAAGAACTCGTCGAGCACGTCGTTTTCATTGGTGGCCAGGACCAGACGGCCGATCGGCAACCCCATCATGCGCGCTACGTGGCCGGCACAGATGTTGCCGAAGTTGCCGGACGGTACCGCAAAAGCGACCTGCTGATCGTTGCTGCCGGCGATGCCGCCGGTCGCCGCGAAGTAGCCCTTGAAGTAGTAGACGACCTGAGCGGCGACACGTGCCCAGTTGATCGAATTGACAGCACCAATCCGGTACCTGGCCTTGAAAGCGTGATCGTTGGACACTGCCTTGACGATGTCCTGGGCGTCGTCGAACATGCCGCGCACGGCTATGTTGTGGATGTTTTCATCGTGGAGCGAGTACATCTGCGCACGTTGAAAGGCGCTCATTCGCTCATGTGGGGAAAGCATGAAGACGCGCACGCCTTTCTTCCCCCGCAAGGCGTACTCGGCAGACGAACCGGTATCGCCGGAAGTGGCCCCGAGAATATTGATCTCTTCGCCCTGCCTGGCGAGAACGTATTCGAACAGATTGCCGAGCAACTGCATGGCCATGTCCTTGAAGGCCAGCGTCGGCCCGTTGGACAGTTCGAGGATCGCCAGCCCGGCTTCTCGCTGCGCCGGGTCGGGCGGTTCCAGCCAGCGCAAGGGCGTGATGTCGCTCGCCTGCGCACTGACACGCCCGTTGCCGTACGCCTCGGCAGTATAGGTACGCGCAACCAGGCGCGCCAGATCGTCGAGCGGGATATCGTCGATGAACTTGGTCAGTACGGCATGCGCCAAATCGGCATAGGCCATTCCCCGCCATTGATCGAGCTCGGTCCTGCTGACCTGCGGATAGTGGTCCGGCAGGTAGAGGCCGCCATCTGGAGCGAGCCCGCCAAGCAGAATCTGGCAGAAGGTCGGACCGGATGAATCCGCCGTGCTGGGGGGATTGCCGCGAGTCGAAATGTAGCGCATGGCGAGGACCGTGGGTGTGGCGCAGGAGGTTGCCGGGAAAACGGCAGTCTAGCACGCTCTTGCTGTCGAACCGGGCTCGCGGCGGCGACCTCGTCGGCGATGACTCAGGCGGTCACGACACAGTTCTTGCCGGCGCGTTTGGCGGCGTAGGTCGCCGCATCGGCACGCTGGAGCGAGTCTTCGAGCGACTCGCCGGGTCCCTGAACGACGACCCCGGCACTGAAGGTCACTACGACGTCCCGGTCCGGCAGGGCGTTGGCGGCCAGGTGACGCTGAAAGCGCGCAATCGCCGTTGCCGCTTCGGAAAGACCGGTTTCCGGCAGCAGCAGGACAAACTCTTCGCCGCCGAAGCGGCACAGGATATCCGAGGGGCGCAGGGCAGCGCGCAGGCCCTTGGCCAGGTGAACGAGCGCCTCGTCACCAGCCTGGTGGCCCAAGGTGTCGTTCAGCCGCTTGAAATCGTCGAGATCGATCAGGGCCAGCGCGAGCCGACTGCCGTTGCGGCGCGCGCGGGCGACTTCGCGCTGGTAAGCGTCATCGAAACCGCGGCGGTTGAGTGCGCCGGTCAGGGCGTCGGTAAAGGCGGCCGCGCGCGCTTCGTTCAAGGCTGCTTCGAGTTCCCCGATGCGAACTTCGGCCGCCAGCAGTTCGAGGATCGGCGCTGCCGGCCTCGTCGCATCGATCTGCCGAATGTGCGAGTGGCGGGAACGCCCGATGACTGCCGATCGGCCGATGGCCTCCTGTGCGGCCAACTGGATGCTCGCCGGACGCCGATGCAGCCGCCGCGATGCGCGTCTCGACGAATGAACAAGAGGTGACTGATCATGCTTGAACATTTTGCTGACTCCGTCCGAAGTGCCGCTGCGAGTGGGTGATACCCCCAGAAACGGACGCTCGGCGGGAATCTTGAGACGTATTTCACGGAAAACGCGCAACGCTTTGTTTCGTAGCAATTATCAAGAGGTGCCGGGGGCGTTCCGGGCGACTGCCAACGAGCCAAGCAGAGCGGTCACGAAGAACAGCATAGCGGCTGCTGCCAGCCAGATTCCGGCGTGCGCACCCAGCGCCAGGAGGGTACCGGAGACGACGAAGAGCAGCGAACGTGCGGCACCACCGCGGCGCAGTTCGGCAAGCATCCGTTCGCGAGCGCAGGTGCGCCTGCCGGGGTGACGCCAGACCGGGAGCAACTGCGAAAGGGCTCCGGTGACCAGCGGCATGAGGAAGGCAACGACAAACGCCGGCACGGCGTTCTGCCCCTCGACAACACCGAAAGCGTGGGCAATCCCGAAGACGAGCAGCAGCGAGAAGCCGACCAGGGCGGCGAGCAGCGCTGCTGCGCCGCCGTCGCCGAGCAATGTCCGCCAGCCGTAGCGGCGCGACCACGAAACGCCGGTCCGGAGGACCACGGACAACAACATCAGCGCACCGGCGATTGCCAGCGCTGGCGCGAACGCGGCACCCAGCGCGATACCCAGCACCGCGCCGCCAGCCATCGGCAGGTCACGTCGCAGGCGCGCCGCGGCGTCGGCATCGGGTCCGCTCAATACGGTCGGCAGCAATACCTGGAGGGTGCCCAGCGCGCTCAGGCCGATGAAGCCAAGCGTGTTCAGATGCAAATGCAGCAGGCGCAGTTCCCGCCGCATTTCCGGCCAGCCGTTGATGGCGGGTACGAGCGCCATCGCCAGGCTCAGGCAGACGATGGCGGCGAGGTACCAGCGCCAGCCGGGATGCGGGCTTCCCAATGTACGCCGGGCCCGCGACATCAGCCACCCGGCAAACAGGAGTGCAACCAGCAGCATAACGACGGCGGCGACGACCATGGCCAAGGGAGGCGCCGTTCCGGTGAAGCCGAAAAAGGCTGTGCCGCCTGCGCACTGCAACAACAGCGGCGCCCAGCTCAGCCCACGACGCGGACTGCCGCTGCGCGTCAGCACCGGCATGAAATGCGTGATCGCGCCGAGGATCAGTGGGGCGATGCCGACCGCCAGAACCAGGTGGGCGACCGCCGGCGGCGACAGGCTGGCCGATTGCAGCAGCACGAGTGCGGCAATGAAAACCGCCACGGCCGAGAGGCCCAGGTAGATCAGCACGGCGTCATTCCGGGCAAGTTGGTATCAGCGCGCGGCCGATCGCGGGCAGTCGGTACCTTGCCAATGCCGTCGGCGGCGACGACCGCCTGGAGCGCCGGCGTCAGGTGGTACGGGTGAAATCGATGACGATGGCTCCCGCTTCGCGCTGCACATAGCGGATCACCAGTGTATCGCCATAGTGGTCCCGTAGTTGCGCGAGCAAGGGCAGCGGATCGTGGTCATTGCAGAAGCGCATCGTTTCGCCGACGATCAATGCGTCGAGCGCCCCAAAAATCGCCGCATGGCGAAAGCGTTTGGCGACACCGCGGGCATCAAAGGGGTAGATGGCTTCCTGAGTGGGCTGGCCGCAAGCATGCATGGGGGTCTCCGCAGGCGTTTGATGGTTGATGAGTCGGCATTTTCGGACTCCGAACGGCTGTTGTCTTTGATCTGGGCAGGCAATACCCGTATCGCCCATGCGGGCGTCGGGTGCGTGCGACAAGCATCCGACTGTCCGCTCCCGGGTGACCGCGAGGAGCGATTGACATTGACGGCAGCATGCGAGGATACTCCACCTCCGGTAGTTGCATTCGCTTTTCGCAGCGATGAGGGTTCCAGGGGGCGTCCTTTCGACTGACGGTGCAGAATCTCACGCTTATTCCCTTGTGTTCTTGCTACTTTGGGACCTTTCACGCCATCGACGACGGGAGGTCGCGAGTGCGCTGTCGCCAGTCGACGCGTTCGTCGCTTGTCGTGGCAATGACGATGTTTATGGTTGATCCGGCGGGTCCTGGCTGCCTTGGCGTCAGATCCGGCACGCTGCTGATGGATGGTGTCTGATGATGCTCTGGCGAATTGTCTTTTCCCTCGTCGTGCTGGCGGGGCTCGCGCTTGGCGCGCTGTCTTCGGCGTCTGCTGCCGAGCGCCGAGTCGCTTTGGTAATCGGCAACGCCAAGTATAAGGAAGCGCCCCTGACCAATCCCGTAAACGATGCCCGTGACATGGCAGCGGCACTGCAGCGGACGGGCTTCGAAGTGATCATGGCGATCGACGCCACGCAGAAGGAAATGAACCGTGCCATCGCCAAGTTCGGCGACCGCCTGACGACCGACAGCGTCGCCCTGTTCTACTACGCCGGGCACGGCATGCAGGTGCGTGGCAAGAACTACCTCATTCCGATTGACGCCGAGATCAAGAGCGAGTCTTCGGTACGCGTCGAGTCGGTCGACGTCGATGGGGTTCTCGATCAACTCAGCACCAGCGACCTGAATGTCGTGATCCTCGATGCCTGTCGCAACAATCCCTTCGAGCGGCGAGCGAACCGCAGCGTCGGCGCCGCCGGTCTGGCGCAGATGGAGGCCCCGAAAGGCAGCCTGATCGCCTATGCGACGGCGCCGGGCCGAACGGCCGCCGATGGTGATGGTCGCAACGGCCTGTATACGCAGGCACTCCTGAAATACGTGCAGGAGCCGGGTCTGACGATCGAGCAGGTCTTCAAGAACGTCCGCCGGGAGGTTGCCAAGGCCACCCGCGACGGGCAGATTCCCTGGGAATCCTCGTCGATGACGGGCGACTTCTTCTTCATTCCCGGATCACGTCCATCGCCGGCATTCAGCCAGCCGGTGGCGTCAATTCCATCAGGCAAAGCGCCAGCCGCGCCAGAAGCCAGGCCGGCACAGGTGCAGGAGGTGACCTCGCCCGCGGGCCTGGCAAGGCAGAATGGCTCCGGCCAGGGGAGCGCGGCGTCGAGCGTGTCGCAGCCACCGCCCCCACCCGCCCCGGCGGTCCCGTCCCAATCGCCGGTGACGCCGGAGCCCGCGACATCCCCGGCCAGACCGGAAACGCTGGCGGCGCTGTCCGCACCCACTGCTCAACCCGCAGCCGAGCCGGCCGCCGCCATCAACAAGCCCGAGCCGCCGGCCGAAGTCCGCGAGCGCGTGATCAAGACCGAGGCGTTCACCGCTACCGGCAAACTGTCGATTGAGCGCCTGACCGGCGCCATGACTGGCGAAGGCACCATCCAGTGGGCCAATGGCGACCGCTATGAGGGAACCATGATCGCCGGCCGGAAGCATGGCAAGGGCATCTTCACCTGGAGCAACGGGCAGCGCTACGACGGCGAGTGGGCCGACGACGTGATCAACGGCAAGGGTGTCCTCCATTACACCAACGGTGACCGCTACGAAGGCACGTTCACGGATGGCGAGCCGCACGGCACGGGAACCTACACGATGCGCAACGGTGATTTCTATACCGGCGCGTGGGTGAGTGGCAACCGACATGGCCAGGGCCGCCTGACCTGGACGACGGGCGACTACTGGGAAGGCGAATTCCGTGACGGCAAGCAAACGGACAACGGTCGCATGCATTCCAGCCAGGCGATGGTCGCCAAGATCGCCGAGCAGGCAGCCGCGGGTGCCGACAAGGGCGCCGCGAAGAAGAAGGGCAAGTAGAGCGCACGCGCGCCGGCGAATCCGCGGGCGGTCCTGGGCGAACCGATGAACGAGCGGCCCGGTCCCTTCAGCGATGTGCTGGCCTGCCATCGTGCCGGACGCTACCGGGAGGCGGAGGCCCTGCTGCTTGAGTCACTGGCCAGGCAGCCGCGGCAGCCCGACACCTGGAACCTCATGGGGGCCACGCTGGCAGGGCTTCGTCGCTACCCGGACGCGGAGAACGCCTACCGGCGGGCTCTCGCGCTGCAGCCAGATCACCTGGGTGCGCTCAACAATCTCGCCGTCCTCTTGCGCCAGACCGGGCGCGCCGAGGAGGCGCGCCGAACCTACCTCGAAACCTTGCGGCACGAACCGCGGCACGTCGACGCCTGGAACAACCTTGCTGCCCTGCACGCCGCCCGCCAGGAGTACGATCAGGCATTGACGTGCTACCGCAAGGTGCTCGAACTGCAGCCCGACTACGGGCACGCGCTCGGTGCGGCAGCCAACGCCATGGCGATGCTCTGGGAGTGGTCCGGGCGCGCCTCGATATGCCAGAGGCTGGCCGACGGAATCCGCGCCGGCGCGAGCGTCACGGTACCCTTCGTCGTGCTTTCCCACCTCGACGAGCCCGAACTGCAACTGGCCGGCGCGCGCGCCTGGGCGCGCCGATTCGACGCCGTCGCGATGGGACCGTTGCCGGTGTGGCAGCATGACCGCCTTCGCGTAGCCTATCTGTCGGCGGACCTGCGTGAGCACCCGGTGGGTCTGCAGATCGCCGAACTCATCGAACGGCATGACCGGCGGCAGTTTGAATGGTTCGGCGTCTACTTCGGGCCGCGGGTACCTGGCGACGCCACCCATCGTCGCCTGCGCCTGGCCTTCGACAGCTTCCTCGACATCGCCCGTCTCTCCGACGAGGAGGCTGCGCGGCGCCTGCGGGCGCTGGAAATCGACATCCTGGTTGACCTCGGCGGGCACACCCTCGACGGCCGGCCCGGACTGGTCGCTCGGCGGCCGGCGCCGATCCAGGTGAACTGGCTTGGCTATCCCGGAACATCAGGGGCGAGCTGGATCGACTACATTGTCGCAGACCGCTTCCTGGTGCCGCCGGAAAGCCGCAGCGGCTATTCGGAGCGCATCGTCTACCTGCCGGACTGCTTCTGGGTGAGTGACTCGCAGCGGCCAGCGGCTGGGCGCGTACCGGAGCGCGTGGAACTGGCGCTGCCGGCGGAAGGCTTCGTGTTCTGCTGCTTCAGCCACAGCTACAAGCTCAATCCGGCGATGTTCGCGGTGTGGATGAGGCTCTTGCGGCAAGTCGCGGGCAGCGTTCTCTGGCTTCTCGCCGCCAAGCCCGAGGCCGAGGAACGCCTGCGGCGGGAAGCCGATCGGTGCGGCGTCGATCCGACACGCCTGGTGTTTGCGCCGCGCATCGACCTTGCCGCGCATCTCGCTCGGCATGCGCAGGCAGACCTGTTCCTCGACACCCTGCCTTTCAACGCCATCACCACCACCAGCGTCGCCCTGCACGCGGGATTGCCGGTTCTCAGTTGCTCCGGTCGCAGCTTTGCCGCTCGCGGGGCCGGTAGCCTGCTGCAGGCCGTCGGGATGTCGGCCCTGGTCACCGGCAACCTGTCGGACTACGAGGCGAGAGCGCTGGAACTGGCCACCCATCCGGAACGTCTGGCCAGTCTGCGCCGGGCCCTGGCCGAGCGTCTGCAGACCGGCCCGCTGTTCGACGCCGAGCGTTTCCGACGTCATCTCGAGGCGGCTTACCGCGCCATGTGGACGCGCTGGCAGGGCGGGGAGGCCCCGGCCGACATCGTCGTCCGCGCTGCCGGTACGGCGACGGCCGCCTGAGCGCGCCGGCAAGCCAACGGCGCCTTGCCGAAAATCCTCGTCGCGATTCGGCCGCCAGCGCGTCGTCGGCAACAGGTACAATTCTCGTGGCTGTTTGCCGATCGGCCACTGGCGCCGACGCTGCGGTTGCGGAGATCCTGAATCGCTGTAAGCCTGGGCCCATGCGCCGTTACCTGAAGAAATTCCTGCCCGACCACGAAGCCATTCGCGCCAACCCCTGGTTGCGGCCGTTTCAATCCTCGTTGCTACACCCGCGTCTCTGGCATCTCAACCGCCACTCGGCAGCCGGCGCGGTTGCCGTCGGCCTGTTCTGCGGACTGATTCCGGGACCACTGCAGATGATCGGGGCGGCGATCGGCGCGCTCGTCTTCCGCGTCAATCTGCCGCTCGGCCTGCTGGTCACGCTGTACACCAACCCTTTCACCATCGTGCCGCTGTACCTGCTGGCCTACCAGCTTGGTCGCCTGCTCATCGGCGACAATACGGGTTTCGTGGCTCCGCCCGAGTTCGGCGCCACCAGCTTCGGCAACTGGACCGACGCGATGCGCATCTGGATGCTCGGCGTCTCGATGCCGTTGGGCGTCGGCCTGGTGACGCTCGCCTGCGCTCTTTCCCTTGTCGGTTACCTGGCGACGCGGGTCGCCTGGCGCATCTATCTGGTGCATGCCTGGAGACGTCGACAGCGCCGGTGTTGACGACTGACGAGCGCTGCCGGCACTTGCCCGGTGGGCATGCGTCTGATCGAGACGACGCATCGGGGGCGGAATGGGCTGGATAGGCCTCCCGAAGTGCCTCCCGAGTTGCATCTTTTGCCTGATTGGTACAGCATGATTCGTTGGCTGTGAACACGATGGAGGATTCGAAATGATTTCAGCGCTGCGTCGGCTCAGTTTGATGAACCGCCTTTCCCTGACGGCAGTCCTCGCCTTGCTGGCCATGTTGCTGATCGTCTGGGAGAGCCTGTGGTCCTTGCACGGCCTGTTGTACAGCGACCGGCAGGTGAAGACCCGGCATCTCGTCGAGACGGCGATCAGCGTCCTCGATCACTATCACGGCCTGCAAAAGGCGGGTACCCTCAGCGAGGACGAAGCGAAGCAGCGGGCCGTTGCGGTGGTCAAGGGCCTGCGCTACGAGAAGACCGAGTATTTCTGGATCCAGGACCTCGGCAAGCCGGTGCCGCGGATGGTGATGCATGCGACGGTGCCGGCCCTCGATGGCAAGGTGCTCGACGAAGCTCGCTTCAACAAGGCCATCTCGTTGCAGGCCGGGCTGAATGGCAGCAAGGTCAGCGTCGACGGGAAGAATCTGTTCGTCAGTTTCAACGAGGTGGTCGAACAGGCCGGCGATGGCTATGTCGAGTACCTGTGGCCCAAGCCGGTTGCCGGCGGCGGCGTCACCAGCGAGTTGTTCACCAAGCTCTCCTATGTCAGGAAGTTCGAGCCCTGGGGCTGGGTCGTCGGGTCCGGAATCTACATTGACGACGTTAATCGGATTTTCCGGGAAGAAGCGATACACAGTGTGCTGTTCGCCATCGGGGCCACCCTGGTGCTGCTGCTCGCCGGCTGGCTGGTCAGGAAGAGCATCGTCAGCGAGTTCGGCGGCGAGCCTCGCGTCGCTCTCGCGGCGACCAGCAGGATCGCCGATGGCGACCTGACGCATGCGATCCCGCTGCAGTCGCGCGACAAGGACAGCGTGCTGTTCGTGCTGGCGCACATGCAGAACAGCCTCAAGGACATGTTGCGGGCCATCTTCAGCAATGCCAGCAGGCTGCAGGCGAGCATCGAGCGGCTTTCCGCCGAGTCGAACCAGATCAACCTCGCCACCCAGGTGCAGGCGGGTGCAGTCAACCACACACGCTCGGCGATCAGTGACGTTTCGGCAAGCGTCGAGGTGGTGAACGGATTGGTGCATGCGACTGAAGACGGTGCGCACGAAGTGGCGCGGCGCGCCCACGATGGCGCCGATGTGGCGGCCAAGGTGGCGGCCGAGATGCAGGCCATCGCCAACACCGTGGCGGTTTCCTCGGATCAGGTCTCGCGGCTCGTCGCCAGCACCGGCGAGATCGGCCAGATGGCCAGGGTGATCAAGGAGATCGCCGACCAGACCAACCTGCTGGCGCTCAACGCGGCCATCGAAGCCGCTCGCGCCGGTGAGCAGGGACGCGGTTTTGCCGTCGTCGCCGACGAGGTGCGCAAGCTCGCCGAACGAACGAGCAAGGCGACCAGCGAGATTGGCGCGATTCTCGACGGCATCCGGACCGACACCGAGAGCGCGGTGGAGGGAATGAAAGCGGCGGCGCCGGTGATCGCCAGCGGTGTCACGCAGGCGAACTCGGCCGCCGACACCCTGCACGCCATCGAGGAGCAGGCGCAGGACACCTTGCAGAAGATGCAGGCGCTGTCGCAGGCGACGCGCGATCAGACGCGACGGATCGAGGACATCGTCAGCAACGTCGATGAGGTGATGAACGCGTCTGGACAGACCGAGGCTGTGATCAAGCAATCGCTGCAATCGGCGGCCGATCTCGAACAGGCGTCGAGCGAAATGTTCTCGATGGTGCAGCGCTTCCGCATCGGCGAGGTCGCTGCCGGAGGATTGCCGCCGACCGGCGACGGCCGAGCGGCGGCCAAGCCGCTGCTCGAGTGGTCGACGGCGCTGGCGGTCGGTCATGCGGAGATCGACCGCCAGCACCAGGTGCTGATCGAAATCGCCAACCGGCTCAACAACGCCATGGGCTCGGGAGCTGGCCGCACCTCGTGCGGCACGATTCTTGACGAACTTCTGAACTATACGGTCAACCATTTCTCGTTCGAAGAGAAACTGATGGAGAAGCACCACTACGCGGATCGCGAGGCGCATCTCGCCAAGCATCGCGACCTCATCGAACGCGTCAAGACGTTCAAGCGCCAGTACGAGAGCGGTGGCACGATCTCGGTCGAGCTGATGGGCTTCATCCGCGACTGGCTGGTGAACCACTTCCTCAAGGTCGACCGGGCGCTGGCGCGCGATCTGGCCAGCCGCGGCGTTTCCTGAAAGCGGCCGTGATGGTGCGGGGTTCCCGGCGTGGCGATGGCCTGTCAGTCTGGCGCCGGCACCCACAGGCGGCTGGCGGCGATGACTGATCCCGGCCGACAGTTGCGCCGTCGGCGTGCGCAGGGTCTGGCGATCGTCGTCGCGGCCTACGTGCTGTCCTTCTTTCAGCGTTTCGCGCCGGCCGGCATCGCCCAGGACCTGATTGCCGCGTTCAATACCACGGCATCGTCGCTGGGTGTACTGGCAGCGACCTACTTCTATGTCTACACGCTCATGCAGGTGCCGACCGGTATTCTCGTCGATACCCTCGGGCCGCGCCTCATCCTCCTGCTTGGCGGTGGTATCGGTGGCGCTGGCAGTCTGCTGTTCGGCCTGGCGCCCACTCTCGACCTGGCGCTACTGGGGCGTACGCTGATCGGGTTGGGCGTTTCGGTGACTTTCATTGCCATGCTCAAGATCATCGCCGTCTCCTTTGACGAACGGCGCTTTGCCAGTCTGGTCGGCGTCAGCATGCTGATCGGCAATCTCGGTTCGGTGCTGGCCGGTGCCCCGCTCTCCTGGCTGGCGCAGATCACCGGTTGGCGAGGCATTTTCGTCGGTCTGGCGCTGCTTTCCGTGCTCCTGGGCATCGGCTGCTGGTGGCTGCTGCGCGAGCATTCGGACGCTGCCGAGAGCCTGTCGGTGACCGACGGCAAGCCGCGCTTCGACCGCACGGTGGTGATCTCCGGACTGCTGACGGTATTGAGAAACCGTGACACCTGGCCGGTCGTCTGCGTCAACTTCGGCATCTGTGGCAGTTTTTTTGCCTTTGCCGGCTTGTGGGCCACGCCTTTCCTGACCACCGCGCACGGCATGACCCGAGCCGTCGCCGCCAACCACGTGAGTCTCTACTTCGCCGGTTTTGCCCTTGGCTGTGTTTTTGTCGGGACGCTCTCCGATCGGCTCGGCCGGCGCAAGCCGGTGCTCGTGGCGAGCACTCATCTGTACGCGCTGATCTGGCTGGTCTGGTTGTCGGGAGCGGCGCTGCCCCTGGCAGCGAGCTACCTGCTGTTTGCGCTGATGGGCGTCGTGACAGCCAGCTTCACCCTAACCTGGGCCTGTGCCAAGGAACTCAATCCGCCACTGCTCTCCGGAATGTCGACCAGCGTAACCAATATGGGGGGCTTCCTGGCTGCCGCCATCCTGCAGCCATTGGTCGGTTGGGTCATGGATCAGACCTGGCAGGGTGGTGTGACGGCCGGCGGGGCACGCCTCTACACGCCGGCAGATTTCCATGCCGGCCTGCTTCTGCTCGCCGCCATGGCGGGTCTCGGCGCACTGGCCTCGTGGCGCATCCGGGAGACCGGTTGCCGGAACATCTGGCGGCCGGTGGGCTGATTGAAGCTTACCCCTTCGCCGTCTGGACGCGGGCGAAGTGGGGGCCGTCAGCGCCGCTCATAGACGAGTTCGACTCGACGCATCGTTCGCCGACAGGCCTCGCTGTCACACGCCTGCTTGCTGCTTTGCTCGCTGCCGACCGGCAGCCGCCGAATCTGGCTGCGCGGCACGCCAAGCGAGCGCAGGCGGTCGCTTACTGCCTCGATACGCTTGTCGGCGACGGCCAGGTTGTAGGCGGCGCTGCCAAGATTGTCGGTGTGGCCGACCAGGGTCACCACCAGTTGCGGATCTTCCTTCAGTTTCTGTGCGTTCTGACGCAGGATATCGGCGCTCTCGCTGTCGATCATCGTCTCGCCGAAGGCGAAGTAGACCACTCGCCTGGTCTCGTCATCGGCAAATGGGGTCGGTGCCTTGGCCGACCCCACACGGACCGGTGTCGCCGGAACTCGCGACGGCTGCTCCCGGGCCGCTGCGGCCTGTCCGGAATCCCCGGGCGGTGCTTTGTCGGTCGTAGCGCAAGCGCTCAGGACAAGGACGCAGGCCAGGCAGAGGGGGGGGGGAAGGCGAGGAAACAGCATTGGCGGTGCACCGGCGAGTCGAGACAGGAGGGGACGCTACGGGGAGCTAGTTTAACAACGATTGCAGCCGTGCGGGTTGCCGCTGCTGTGCACGCATCCGCGTATCCCGCCGCTGGCGACCCGGTCATCGGCGTCGCAAGGCGCTGAGCGGCAGCGAATGCGTGTCAGGTCAAGGGCTGCTGGCGATGCCGAAGGCAGCAGCTTCTGTGGCAAGATGGCCTGATGCGCATGCTCCTCCGTCCCTGAGGCACGACCGATGAACGCTACCCGCCAACTGGCCGGCATCGGCTTCGGCCTCACCGCCTACGCCATGTGGGGTTTCTTCCCGCTCTTCTTTCGCCAGCTTGCGCACGTTTCGCCGATGGACGTGTTGAGCAACCGCGCCGTCTGGGCCTGCCTCCTCGTCGGCCTGCTGCTCACGCTGCGGCGGCAATGGGGCAAGGTCGCGGCGGTCTTCGGACAATCGCGCCAGTTGCTGATGCTGACCATCGCCGCCTTCCTGATCGGCAGCAACTGGCTGGTCTTCCTGTGGGCCGTCGCCAACCAGCAGGTCGTTGCTTCGAGCCTGGGCTATTTCCTGACGCCGCTGGTAAACGTCCTGCTCGGGCTCGTGGTGCTGAAGGAGCGCCTGAATCGCCTGGAGTGGGTCTCGGTTGCTCTGGCACTGGCGGCGATGACCAACGAAATCGTCAGCCTTGGGAGCCTGCCCTGGGTGTCGCTGGTCCTCGCCGTCACCTTCGGGACCTATGGTCTGGTCCGCAAGCAACTGCCCGTCGATGCCGTCTCCGGCCTGTGGCTGGAGACGCTGGCGATGCTGCCGGTGTGCGGGCTGTACGCGTTCTGGCAGGCGCAGGCCGGGCATCCAGTGTTCACCGGGCACGACCTCCGGACCACGGGCTTGTTGATCAGCGCCGGCGCGCTCACCGCGCTGCCCTTGATGGCCTTCGCCGCAGCCACGCAGCGGCTGGATCTGGCGAGCGTCGGCATGCTGATGTATATCAATCCGACGCTCCAGTTCGTCACGGCAGTCTGGCTTTTCGGCGAGCCGATGCAGAGTGCGCGCCTGCTCAGTTTCGGGCTGATCTGGCTCGGTCTGCTGGTCTTCAGTTGGAGCGCCTGGGGGAAGTATCGCCAGCCACGTTGATCGGGTGAAACCCGTAGAACGATTGCACAGGAGGACTCGCCTTGCCAAACGCCGAATTTGACCTGTTCATCAGCTACCGCCGCAGCGACTCGGCCGGACACGCGCGGGCGCTGTATCGCGATCTCTGTCGCCGTTTCGACAAGCAGCGCATTTTCTTCGACCGCGAATCGATCGAAGCCGGGTCGGTCTTTCCCGACCGCTTGCGCGAGGGTATCGATGCCTGCCGTGTCCTGCTTGCCCTGATCGCGCCGGGGTGGCTGGACGCGAAGAACGCCGCCGGTCAACGCCGCCTCGACAGCGAAGACGATTTCGTGCGCCAGGAAATCGCTGGCGCGCTGCGTCTTGGTCGCCACGTGATCCCGGTCCTCTTCGACGATACGCCGATGCCCGACGCCGGGCAGTTGCCGGAGGTTCTGTGGCCGCTCGCCGCCTGCGATGCGCTGTTGCTGCGCGGCAAGAATTTCGAATACGACGTGCAACTGGAGGAACTGATCCGGCTGCTCGCCGCCGTCCCCGGGATGCCGGTGCCGCTGCCGGCGGGGGCCGGGGTGGTGATCGGCGCCGGGCTCGATTTCGATGTCTATCGCCGCACCCCCTACGTGCTAATCCGCTTGCGGGCGCCATTGCGTGCCGCCTTTCAACCGCTGATCGACGATCGCACCCGCTTCTTCGCCGGGCGACGGCAGGTAGTCGAGCGCATCATGCAATTCACCTCGCGCGACGAGGGCGGTTACCTGGTCATCACCGCTCCACCCGGTTTCGGCAAGACGGCACTGATGGCCAACCTCGTCGCCGCCACTCCCGAGGCCTTCGCGTACCATTTCTTCGCCCCGGTCTATGGTGAGGAGACTCTCGACGAGAAGTTCTTCCTGCAGAACGTCCTGCAACAGATGGCCGCCTGGCACGGACACAACGCCGAACTGCCCGAGGCGATCAACGAACTGCGGGCGCTCTACCAGACCTTCGTCGACACACCGCTGGAGCACGATCAGGTGCTGGTCCTCGACGGTCTCGACGAAGTCGCACACTGGCAGCTTGCACCCTACCTGGGCCGGCGCCTGCCGGCGCATCTGCACCTAGTCGTGACGCTGCGCGATGTCGGCCAGGACTGGCTCCGCGACTACGCATTTCCCGCCGATCAGGTCACGCCGCTGGCGCTCGGCGGCCTCGATCGCGATGACATCCGGCAGTTGTTCGCCGGACTGGGGGCGGCCGGCGCACGCATCGCCGGCAATCCGGTGCTGCTCGAACAGATCGTTGACCGGGCAGCCTATGCGGACGCTCCCGGCTTGGGCGCCGACCCGTTCTACGTCCGCTTCCTGGCCGAAGACGTTGCCGCCGCCGAAGTCACGCCGGAGCAGATCGCCGACCAGCCCAGGGGGCTGGATGCCTACCTGGATCGCTGGTGGAAACAGATCGTCCAACTCGCCGGCGACGCCCCGCTGCGCGATCTGTTCGGCACGCTTGCGGCGGCGCTTGGGCCGATCGCGCGCGGCGATCTCGAAGCGATCAACGCCAGCCTGCGCGACGACTGGGCCGGCGATTTCTTCGAGCAGGTACTGAGCCGCGTACGTCGCCTGGTGCGACGGGACGGCGCCGGCCGCTACGGCCTCGCGCATCCGCGCCTGCGGCAGTACGTCGCCGATCCGCGGCGAATCGGCAAGATCAACGACTACCGCGGCCGCGTGCTCGAATACTGCCGGCGCTGGCCGGAGCACCGCAGCCCCTATGCGCTGACCTGTCTCGGCACGCACCTCGCCGAAGCCGGCCACCTCGACGAGCTGGCACGGCTCTTTTCGAGCGAGTGGCTGGCGGCGCAATGGTCGATCCTCCACACCTGGGCCGCGCTGATCGCCGATATCGAGCGTGTCGCCAAGGCGCTGCTGGCGCTGCCGGCGCCCGATTACCCGCGCATCCTGGGCTTGGTCGTCGCGCGCCAGACCGCTCGCGAGTTGATGCTGGGCTTTCCCGACGAGGTCTACGTGGCGTGGACGGCGCAGGGCGAGAGCGAACGCGCGCTCGCCTGTCTCGGCGCCCTCGGCAAGACAGGCGCGCGCGCGATCAACCCGTTGCTGGCGGTTGCCGGCAAGCTCCTCGAAGTGCACCGTGAAGGCGCGGACGACCATGCCGAGCAGGCGGCCGAACTTCTCCAGCAGGTGATCGACCAGTTGCCGCTCGTCCGCCGGACCAACGAGCAGCACCAGATCGTCTCGGCGCTGGCGGCGCTGCTGCCGCGCGAACGCGGTCTGCCCGAGCTTCGGCGGTTGCAGTTGCTGCGTCAGGCGGTCGAGTTCGCCGAGCGGGCCGATGACCTGGTGCTCCGGGCGGCCGCTCTGGGCAGCCTGGCCTCGGCCCTGGCGGCATCCTCCACCGATCGCGAGCAGGCGCGCCCACTGCTCGATCGCGCACGCACGGCGCTTGCCGGTATCGATTTTCCGGCCGATCGCGCCTTCGTCTTCGCCAGCCAGTTGCCGGCGCTGCAGATCCTGGCGCCGGCGACCGTCCTCCCCGAGCTGACGGCACTCGTCAACCAGGGGAAGGCTCTGCTGCAACACGGGTCCCTGGCGAAGAGTCCCTTGATCAGACTCCTCGAACGCTGGCGTCCCGGTGACGGCGAGCAGCGCCAGGAGACGATAGCGCTGCTCTGCCGCCTTGCCGCGCTCTATCTCGATACGACGGTGGCGGACTACGCCGGCGTCGCCCTCTCGGTCATCGTTCCCGATCTCTGCTGGCTGGGCCGAGTCGACCTTGCTAGCGACCTCGTCGAACGCTGCTGGGCTGCCGATGCCGTCGAGGGGGCGCGTATCGTCGCCTATGCAATCGATACGCTGGAGGAGCTGCTGCCGGAAAAGGTCTCCGCGTGGCTGGTCGCGGCCGCGCCGCTGACCGACCCCGCCCACCACGACATGCCGATCAACCGTGAGCTATTCACCGCCGCGGTGGCGAACGCGCGCGCGGCCACCGGTGACTGGCACGGGGCGCTCGAGCTGGCGGCGACGCTGCGCGGCAGTGAGCGAGCGGATGCCCTGGTGGGCTTGCTGCGGCGGCTGGGCGCGGCGAGTCAGGTCGAGGCCACGCAGCGCGAGTCATTGGTGGATGAAATCCTCGCTCTCGCCGGGGATGCCGACGAGGCGGCGAGAAACGACGGAATGGCCCGGGTGGTTGCCGTTGCCGCGCAGGTGCTGGGCGGTGCGGCGGGCAGCCGGGGTGAGGCGCTGCTGGCGCAGGCGACCGCACTGTGTCTGGCGCGCTTGCCGGAAGGCGACCTCGACGAACTGCGCCGCTTGCTGGCCGTGGCCTTGCACGCCGACGGGGCCAGCGCGGAAGCCTTGCGCGTGGTGAGCGGGATGACCTGGGTGGACGGCGTTGCCGCGACGCTAACGTTCCTGGCGCAAGCGATGGCGGCCGATCCGGGTCGGCGTGATGCCTACGTCGAGGTATTGATCGAACAGTTGGCGGAACGCGCCGGAGCGGCGCTCTACGGCGACGCCTTGCGCGCGGCGGCGCCGCTGGTGGTCGGCCTGGCGCGCCAGCAGGCGCCGCTGGCCGGCGTTCTCGCGGAGGCGATCAGCCAAGGACTCGGGGCGCTCCGGCTCGACGACCAGATCGAGGTCGTGGCGACTCTCGCTGCCGGCCTGTGCCTGGTGGATGCCGATCGCGGGGCATCGCAGTATGGCCGGCTGCTCGACTGGATCGACTCGCTGCGTGCTCAAGGCTACGCGATGGCTGCTGCCGCCATCGCCCGCTTCATCGTCCAGCTCGCTTCGGTCGCCGAGCCACTCGGCGACCGCCTCGCCCCGCTGGTGGACAGGGTCCGGGCTGTCGCCGCCGACTTCACCGACGACGCCGACGCCATCAGCGTGCGCGGTGCTCTCTGTCTGTTCGACGTGCGCCAGGGCTGCGCCGCCGTGCGCGACGGATTGCAGGCGCTGCTGCCGGCGGTCGCCACCCTCGCCGCGGCCGGGCCGCGCGCGCTCTATCTGACGCGAATGTTCGCCGATCTCGTCGGGCGCCGTTCCGGCCGCCACGAAGCGCAGGCCAGGGCGGTGGCGGCGCTCGCCGAGGCGGTCGTCCGCTGCGCTCACCCTTGCCCGGCCGAAGCAAGCCGCGTTATCGCGGACTGCCTCGAGCAGGCGCTGACGATCCACACGGAAGACGATCGAGCCCAGGCGCTGATCGACATCTTCGGCAAACTGCCGGCCGGGCCAGCCGGCTGGTCGCGACGTATCGAGGGACCGGTGGCCTCCGTCCTGGCCAGAACGCAGATCGCCGACGGCGAACGGTTTGTCGACGTTTGCGCGGCTGCCGTCGCCGCGATGTGCGCCTGTGACGATGTGGATGCTGCCGAGCGCCTGGCACGTCAGGCGAGCGACCCGGATCTGCGGGATCGGCTGCTGAGCGATATCGAGCGGGAGCGCGAACGCTTGACCCTCGGCGAGTTGTCGGATTTCGAGCGTGCTTTCGTCGCTATCGGCAACGGGCAACTGGCGCACGCGGTGCTGCACTCGGTCAAGGTGGAGAACGACAGCGCCAACATTCTCGGCTATCTCGTCGAGGCACTGGTCGTCGAGGAGTGGGGCACCGAGCGCGAGCGGCTGCTGGCGGAATTCCTGCCGCAGGTCGCCGCGCCCTTGCGGGCGCTGCACGGGACCGCCGCCATCGCGCGGCTGCTTGCCGAGCTGGAAGCTGTGGACGGCGCCTTCCTTGCTGCCGCGAGCATCGTCGGCAAGGGTGGCGGACAGCGGATCGGGTGACGCCGGACGTCGTGGAAGCTTTACTCACCGGACGCCGCGACCAACTGATCACGAAGAATGCTGAACTGTCGACCAAGACCATCCTGGATAAGATGGTCGCGGCACTGGCTCCGGGAGAGCGGATGCCTGTCCGTGTAGCGTCAAGAGGCAGGTAGCACCCCGGTTCCGAGCGACAATCACGGGCAGGAAAGGCATTCCAGCCGCCTGGTTTTCGGCGGGACAATCTGCAAGAATGCTGATCCCACATTTCCACCGGTGTCACGTCCATGCCCCAGCGAATCCCCAAGGCCATGGCAGAGAAATTCGCTGCCATCACGACCCTGACCGATGCCTTCTGCGACGAAAAGCTCAACGACGAATACCGTGAAATGATCCACCAGGTGGTCGGCGCTCTTGCCAGGAAGCGACCATCACCGCTGTTGCGGGGTACGGAGAAGGTCTGGGCCGCGGGTGCTGTGCACGCGGTTGGCCGGATCAACTTTCTGGATGACCCTTCCCATGTCAACACCGATTGAAAACTGACACAGTTTTTCCTTTGTCACCGATTGAAAACTGATACACCCCCAATGCTGCTTGATGGCGGTGGTGGGGCCTCCTGGAGGGCGGGC
>AATO01000001.1_pt1 | contig 170452 bp, 142 predicted proteins | sample 270628 | NCBI WGS metagenome assembly AATO01 (sample SAMN02954268, study PRJNA17657) | bioreactor sludge metagenome | biome: terrestrial; feature: bioreactor; material: sludge; isolation source: Enhanced Biological Phosphorus Removal (EBPR) bioreactor sludge | place: USA: Madison, Wisconsin | reverse complement strand
AACAGTCTTATATAAGACATAAGATGTATTTTTTATGTTTCAGGAACAGATAGTTGGGGATTTCTTCCCGCATTGTGGGAAGAAATCCCCATTCGTGAAACGCCATGCATCTTCCTTCCTGATTAGCAATGAGCGTCAGCTACCCGAATCGAGCGCTGGGGCCGCGGCGCGCAGGCTACCGCGGCGACCAGGAGCCTCTCGTTCAGAGTCCTGAGATCGAATCGGCGGTTGAATCGGTAGGTGAAAGCCGCGAGGTACTGAGCGCCATACTTTCGAAAGGCAAGCGCGTGGTAGCAACCCGAAAGGCTGGTCTTGAGATTACCCAGGACCGTGTTAACCCACTTGAACTCTGGCAAGTCCTTGGGCTTTCGCCCGGCGACGACGGTCGGCTGATGAACGCAGCCGGCGTCGGTGACGGCGTTGAAGCAAGCCAGACCATCCGACAGCACCGTCGATCCCGGTGCGAGGTTGCTCTTGGCCCACTCGGCAATTGCCTTCAGGGTAAAACCGGGAACCAGCGTGAGTTTGGCACGCAGGGGGTGGCCCTCATCGCTGAACGAGACCGCTGCCACGAACGGGACCTTGTTCTCCGAACCGCGCCCCGCCTTGCCACCCGTCCGTTCGCCGCCCAGGTAAGCGTCATCGACCTGAACCTGGCCATCGAGCACATAGCGTTCTTCCCGCTGTTCCATCGCCCGCATCAGCTTGTGGTGGATAAGCCAGGCGGTGGGATAACTCACTCCCAGATACCGCTTCAGCGCCAGCGCCGACAGACCCGTCTTGGCCTGGCTGATGAGGTAGATCGCCAGGAACCACACGGTCAGCGGCAGCCTGGTGCCCTGAAACACCGTCCCGGCGATCAGCGAGGTTTGATGCCGACAGGCGTTGCACTGAAACACCTTGCACGACCCCCCGCGCAGAACACAGTGAGCGTGCTCACCGCAGCGCGGACAGGAAAACCCATTCGGCCAACGGGCTGCCTCCAAGGCGGCGGCGCACTGCGACTCGCTTCCAAAGCGCTCGGTGAACTCCGGCATCGACAAACCGGGTTGAAACTGGATTCGATTCATGGCCATGGTGCTGCTCTCCGTGTGGTGACGGAGTCCAGGCTAAGCCCCGCTGGGCTCACCAGATGCGCTCAGCTGACGATTGTTGCTAATCAGGTCTTCCTTTCGCCCGTTTCCGGCGTGCAGTTGGTCGACAAGACGGCGCCTGCTCGAAGCCGATCGCTTGTCGACCGGGTTCCCGAGCGCGACGCTCGCTTCGTTGCCATCGCCGGCGTCGCCAATTCCGCGGCGTGGCGTCTTGAAGTGAGCGTGGCTCGATTGAGCGCTGACCTCGGATGGCAGCATAATGGGACATTGGGTGCCGAAAAGCTGGCGACCGACAGCACAGCACGTCGACAAGCCATGGCGAATGGTTTCTCTGGAGAGAATGAATGAACGACTCGGGACGCAACTGCGTCGCATCATCGATCGGCGATCGGCAAGCCGGCCACCCTGGTCGACACCAGCTTTGACCCTTCCGCGATTGCCTCACCGATGACCTCATCGCTCGAAACCACCCCGACCGCCAGTGCCTTGCGCATTGCCGCACGCGGCGGCCGCGCCACGCGCACGCGGGTTGCCGTCCTCGACATCCTCAGCCGTGCCGGTCGGCCACTTTCCCACGACGAGGTAGGCGTCGCACTCGACGACGGCGGTGTCGAGCACGATCGGGTAACGCTCTACCGAACGCTCGACTGGCTGGTGACGCACGAGCTCGCCCACCGCGTCTCCGGTACCGACCGCGTCTGGCGCTTCAATGCGGCAGTCGATGAAGGGCACGGGCACGCGCATTTTCATTGCGCCCGCTGCGGCTCCGTCTTCTGCCTGGAGTCGCTGCAGCCGACGATCGCGGCGACGCTTCCGGCGGGCTTCCGTTGCGAACGCGCCGAGCTGACCTTTTACGGGAGCTGCCCGAATTGCCGCTGACGGTCGCGAACGAAGGCCAGTGATCATGGATGACGATTCCGCTCGCCGTGCGCGCCACCGTTCGCCCCAGGGCTGGATAAGGCGCTGGCCCGTCATGGCTTCGGCGATCGTCGCGGCGCTGGTGTTGACGATGGTTGCGTTTCTTGGCGGGCTGCCGCCGATTCTGCGTCTCCCCGCCCAGTTGTTATGCGTGTGCGAGGCCCCGGCGGACGCTTCCTACGAGGCGATCGTCATCATGATGGGCGAGGTGGAGGGCCGCCGCGTCGAGGCTGCGGCAGAGTATTTCAGGCGGGGTGTCGCCAAGCGCATCAACATCGTGCAACCCGAGTCCAGCCTCTACGAGGAGTATGGCGTACTGCGCGGTCAGGCCTTCCTGGCCAGAGACCTGGCCGTACGCCTTGGTGTGCCGGAGGACCGCATCCACATCATCTACGGCAAGGACATGGCGCGCGCGACTTCATCCTTCGAGGAGGCACGCTACCACCTCGCCTACCTGCAGGCTGGGGCGCCGGAATCCGGGACGGAACCGCGCAAGATCCTGTTGGTCACCGACTGGTTCCACACCAGCCGGGCGCGATGGATATTCCGCCGCGTTTTTGCCGGTTCGGGAATCGACGTTGATGCCGCTGCCGCGCGACCGGAGTGGGTTGCCAAGTGGTGGACCGATGAATACGCCTTCATCGGGGTTTTCAACGAATACCTGAAGTGGACTTACTACCTCCTGAAGTACGGATTGCCGAAGCCGGATGAGCGCCCCTCGCCAGCCGGGCCGCCGGTGCCTGGATCGGCTCGGTAGCGCCTGTTCGAGGTGGCCGAGCGATCGGCTGGTTGCAGGAGCCGTCCGGCATCGCGCGCGGGCAGCGTTGGCGGATGCATCAGCGGCTGGCGATCTGAACGAAGCCGGCGCCCACGGCAATCTCGGCAGCGTTGCCTGTCTGGCTGAGGACCTCGTCGACCCGCGCCATCGAAGATCCGCGGTGCGCCCAGTCGATCAGCGCGTCAACCGACTCGACGGGTCCCCGCACGAGTGCCTCGACACTGCCGTCGCTCCGGTTGCGGACCCAGCCGCTGAGACCGAGTCTTTGTGCCTCCGAGCATAGGGACCAGCGGTAGCCGACGCCCTGGACACGGCCGCGAATACGCAGTTTTCGGCAGATGGCTTCGCTCAATACGGTCTCCGGACTGTCGATCGGGCGGTGCGAGCGCCGCCAATACTGGCATAATCGTCGTCCATGAGAAGAAGAATTTCAAGGGGCTCATGGCAGAGGTCTCCATTGTCGCCGGCTGCTGCCACCTGCCCGTGCTGAAAATACTCTTGCTCCTGCCGCTGGTCGGCGCCGCTCTCTTGTCGCTGCTGCCGACTCGCAGCGTCGATCTCATGCGCCACCTGGCCAGCATCGTCGCGGCGGCGACGATGCTCTGCGCCTGCCTGCTGGTCGCCGATTTCGATCCGGCCGGCGCCGAGTTCCAGTTCTTCGAAACACGCCCCTGGAATCCGCGCGTCGGATCACATCTGGCGTTGGGGCTGGACGGCATTTCCTTGCCGATGGTCGTCCTGGCGACGCTCCTGAGTTTCGTCGCCATCGTCTCCTCGACGGGCATCCGCAGCGGCGCGAGACTCTACTTCTCTCTGCTTCTGGTCCTTGAAACCTCGCTGCTGATCGTCTTCACCGCTCGCGACTGGTCACTGTTCTACGTCTGCTGGGAACTGACGCTGATCCCGCTGTTCTTTCTGATCGACCGTCTCGGGGGAGCCAATCGACACCGGGCCGCTCTCAATTTCGTCCTGTACACGCTCGGTGGTTCGGTGTTCATGCTGATTGCCCTGCTGCTGCTCTATGATGCCGCACCCGGCCACAGTTTCGCGATGGCCGACATGGCGGCGGGTGGCGCCGAGCTGCCGGTGAAAACGCAGATTCTCGTTTTTCTCGGGCTGTTGCTCGGCTTCGGCGTCAAGATGCCGATCGTGCCGCTGCACGGCTGGTTGCCTCTGGCACATGTCGAAGCGCCGAGCCCGATCTCGATTCTGCTCTCGGGCATTCTGCTCAAGATGGGTGCCTACGGGCTGATCCGTGCCGCCGCGACGCTGCCGGCGGCGGTCCAGGCACTGCAGGACTGGCTGGCCCTGCTGGCGCTGATCAGCCTGCTCTACGGCGCGGTGCTGGCCTGGCGGCAGACCGATCTGAAAGCGATGATCGCCTACTCGTCGATCTCGCACATGGGCGTCGTCCTGCTCGGTATTGCCGCGCTCAACCCGGCCGGACTCAGCGGCGCGGTGACGCAGATGGTCGCGCACGGGCTGGCGGCGGGCCTGCTCTTCCTGCTCATTGGCCTGCTCTACGAGCGCACGCATACGCGTGATCTCGGCGCCTACGGTTCCCTGAATCGCAGCGCGCCGCGTTTTGCCGTTGCCATCGTGTTCACCCTGCTGGCGTCGGTTGGCCTGCCGGGTAGCGCCGGTTTCATGGCCGAGCTGCAGGTACTGGTGGGCGCCTATGCCCGCTGGGGTGGCTGGCTGGTGCTCCTGTCGATCGGCATCCTGATCTCGGCAGCCTACGCCCTGCGCGCAATCCGCTGCCTGTCGACCGGGCCGGAACGACCTTTCGCCGGGGCAGCGGCGGGCGTCACCGCCTTCGCCGACCTCAAGCGATCGGAGTCGGCAGCGGCCGGACTGTTGATTGCCGGCATTCTCGGCATCGGTTTCTACCCGGCGCCACTGCTCAGCCTGATGGCGTCGTCGGTGGCCAGGCTGGTGCGCCAGGTCGGCGCCTGAGCGGGAAGACTGCGGATGACTTCGCACCTGCCGCCAGCGAACACCGCATCGAGCGCCGACTCTCCAGCGCCGGCCACCGATCACCGGGCGCAGATCGAGGCCTGTGTGCACCGACTGGGACACCTCCTGCCGGCGCAGGCGCCCTTGCGTGATTTCGTCCATCACAACACTCTGCACGCTTTTCAGCACCTGCCCTTTGCCGAGGCGTTGGGCGAGGTTGCCCGCCTTGCCGGCGCGCGTCCGTGGCTGGCCGAAGAGCGTTGCCGTGAGCTGTTCCGGCGGGGGCGGGTGACCGCAGTCGATCTCGCCGTGGCCCTGCGGCAAGTTCTCGGCAGCGGCGTCGACGACCCCATGTTCGCCGAGGCGACGTGCCCACTGAGCCGCAGTCAGCTTATTCGGGCGGCGCTGTTGACCCCGCAGGACAAGCCCTCACCGGCTCGTTTGCGCTGGCGGGGCGAGGAAATGGCCGCCTTCGAGCGGCTGCCGCCGGATCTCGACGCGGCGGCGCGCCAACGTCTGCTGGCTGCCGCAGCGCTTGACGGCGACGACGAAAGAGCCGCTGTCGCCGACCTCTGGGCGGCCGCGCGCGAACTGCACGCGGTGGCACCGGCGGGGTGGCGCGAAGCCGAGGGGGGCGATCCTGGCGAGCCCTCGCCTGAGGCTGCCGCCGTGTTGTGGCAGGACCTGCTCGGGCGTCTCGGCCGCGAGTGGACGCTCGGCGCCCTGCTCGCTCACCTGACCGGCGAGGACCGACGCGAAGTGCTGCACGCCACGCTGATTCGTCACCTCTGCGCCCATCTCGATCAAGGCCTGGCGGCCTGGCGGAATCCGGCGCGCGGCCAGGGTTTCTATGCGGCATGGCGACAGAGTGCCGGTCGCGACTGGGCATGGGAGCTCGACGAAGTTCCCTGGGCGCGGCATGACATCGAGCAACTGCCCGAGGATCCGCTGCAGGCCATTGCCGGCGAACTGCTCCGGCTCGGTGTCGAGGAGTCGCAGTGGTGCGCCTGCTTGCAGCGACTGGCGCTGGAGTTGCCGGGCTGGGCGGGGATGTGCCGCTGGCGCGAGGCGCACCCGGTGGCTGGCGACCCGCCGGTCGGCCTGGCTGACTTTCTCGCTGTGCGGGTCGTCCTCGAACGCCTGTATGGCGAGCAACTCGTGCGCCGCGTCTGGGGTCTGCCGCTGCGGCTGCCGGCGCTCGGCGAGCATTTCGTCCGTCACCCGGCCGAACTGTCGGTGCGGCACGCTTGCGGCAGCCGGCAAGTGCCGGAGGAGATGCTCGATCTCGTCTGGCCGCGCCTCGCCCTGCCGGGCGGGGCAGGAGAAGGGGATGACTGGCAACGGCTCGCCGTGCAACTGGTCGACGCGCGCCGTGCTGCCGAAGCAGCGGGCGATCGTCAGGCGCTGGCGGCCTGGCCGCTGTTCTCGCTGGCGCAAAGGCTGGGACTCTGCGCTCGCGAACTGCGGGAAATGGGGGCGGTCGGCGCAGCCGCGCTGCACGCCTGCGCCGTCTCGCTGAGCGCCGACGAGCGTGGTCGGGTCTGGCTGCTCGCCTACGAGCACCACTATCGGCAGCAGATCCTGGCGGCCCTGATCGCCAATCACGGCCGGGCACCGACGCTCGCGGGCGGAGCACAGGCGCAGTTCGTGCTGTGCATGGACGATCGCGAGGAGGGAACGCGCCGCCATCTCGAGGAAGTCAATCCGGCTTTCGAGACTTTCGGCGCCGCCGGCTTCTTCGGTGTCCCGATGCTTTGGCAAGGCCTCGACGACGAGGTGCCGACGGCCCTTTGCCCAATCGTCGTACGGCCCGAGAACGCGGTGCGCGAGGCCGCGCCGGCCGTTGCCGCGGTGGCCGCACAGCGGCATCAGCGGCGTCGGCAGACGCGCCTGGTCTGGCGCGAACGCCTGCACCAGGGTAGCCGGCGCGGCTGGCTGCAGGCGGCGTTGCTGACGATCGTCGCCGCGCCGCCGGCACTGCTCGGACTGCTGGCGCGGACGCTCGCCCCGGGAAGGCTCGGGCGACTCCTTGGGCGTTGGCGCGATCGCTTCGAGCAGCGGCCGGCGGGCGAGCTGAAGCTGACCGCCGAGCCGGCCGAGGCGGCCCGCATCGCCAGCGCCGCGGCGCCGCGACTGGGTTTCAGCGAGGACGAGCAGGCGGCGCGCGTCGCCGGCTTCCTGCGCACCATCGGTCTGACCAGGGACTTGGCGCCGCTGGTAGTCATCGTCGGTCACGGTTCCGACAGTCGCAATAACCCGCATCTCGCCGCCTACGATTGCGGCGCCTGTTCCGGCCGGCATGGCGGGCCGAACGCGCGCGTCTTCGCGGCGATGGCCAACCGGCCGGCAGTGCGCGCCGGACTGGCGGTGCAGGGAATCGTCGTCGGTGACGGCACGCACTTCATCGGCGCCGAGCACAATACCTGCGACGAAACCTTCGTCTGGTACGACGTCGACCGGATCCCCGGTAGCCACCGTGAGGCGTTTGCGGCGCTGCGTCGTGACTGCGAGCAGGCCGCGCGGCTGCATGCCGTCGAGCGCTGCCGGCGCTTCGCTTCGGCACCGCGCGAGCCTTCGCCGCAGCGGGCGCAGCGACATCTCGCCGACCGCCGCCAGGACATCGGCCAGGCGCGGCCCGAACTGGGGCATGCGACCGTTGCCGCGGCCTTTGTCGGTCGCCGTACGCTCAGCCGCGGCGCCTTCTTCGATCGACGCGTCTTCCTGATCTCCTACGACCCGCTGCCCGACGTCGAAGGACGCGTGCTCGAGGCGACCCTGCTGGCGGCGGGCCCGGTCGGCGCCGGCATCAACCTCGAATACTACTTCTCGACCGTCAACAACGAGCACTTCGGCTGCGGTTCCAAGGTCATGCACAATCTGGCCGGCCTGTTCGGCGTGATGCAGGGCGCCAGTTCCGACCTGCGCACCGGCCTGCCCCTGCAGATGGTCGAGGTCCACGAGCCGATGCGCCTGCTGGTGATCGTCGAGCAGACACTCGAGATCGTCACCGCCGTCTATCAGCGACAGCCGCCGCTGCAGGAGCTGATCGGCAACGGCTGGATCCTTCTCGCCGCCAAGCACCCGGAGACGGCGACGATTCACCTCTTCGACCCGGCCAGCGGCTGGCAACTCTGGAACGCCGACCAGCCGGAGCCGACGCCACCACTGGCCGAGGTCGAGCGCTCGATCGACTGGTTCTCCGGTCACCACGAACCGCTGCCACCGGCACTGCTGCGCCGCCCAGTAATGGCACGATGAACGACGGACTCGCAACGCTCGCCGGCGCGCTCATGGCGTCAAGCCGCTTGATCTGGCTGGTGCCGGTGTTGCCGCTGCTTGCCGCGGCGGCAATCGGACTGCGCCGGCTGCGGCGCCGCGGGGGTGGTGACGCGCAGGAGCCGCGCACCGCCGGGCTGGCCAGCGGCGCGGCGCTCGGCGCCTTGCTGCTGCTACTGATCATCGACACGGCCGCGCTCGCCGGGCTGTCGCCAACCTCGGTGGTGGCGGGCGAATGGTTGTGGATCGGTGCGGTGCCGGTGCGGCTATCGTTCGTCGTCGACGCCTGGAGCCTGCCGATGGCGACACTGGTCGCCCTGATCGCCTGGATCGCCTTGCGCTTTTCGGCGACCTACCTGCATCGCGAGAGCGGCTTCCAGCGCTTTTTCTTCGGCATGAGCCTGTTCCTTGCCGGCATGCTGTTGATCGTCCTCGCCGGCAACGCGGTGTTGGCCTTCGTCGGCTGGGAACTGGCCGGCTTCAGTTCCTGGCTGCTGATCGCCTACGCCTGGGAGCGGCCACTGGCCACCGGCAATGCCCTGCTGGTGTTTCTCACCAACCGGGTCGGCGACGCCGGCTTCCTGCTCGGCATCGGCCTCGCCGTGTGGACGGTGGGCAGCGTCGAGTGGGCGGCGCTGGCCGGCGACGGAACCCTGTCTACGGTCACGGCACGCCTGCTGGCGCTGGGTTTCGTGCTCGCGGCGCTGGTCAAGTCGGCGCAGTTGCCGTTCACACCCTGGATCGCGCGGGCGCTCGAAGGGCCGACGCCGTCGTCCGCCGTGTTCTACGGATCGCTGATGGTGCACGCCGGCGTGTACCTGCTTTGTCGGCTGCAGGGCCTGCTCGTGCAGGTGCCCGACATGCTGGCGCTGCTCGCCGTCGCCGGCCTGGCGACGGCCCTGTACGGCGGCCTTTGTGCGCTGGTGCAGAGCGACGTCAAGTCGGCACTGATCTTCTCGACCGTGACGCAGGTCGGGCTGATGTTCCTGCTCTGCGGCCTCGGCTTCTTCTGGCTGGCCGCCTGTTATTCGGGCCTGCATGCGGCCTGGCGCGCGTACCAGTTCCTGCTGGCGCCGGCGTACATGCACATGGTGCGTCGCCCGGCACGCCCAGTGCCGCGCTGGCTGGCCAACCAGGGCTGGCTCTATACGGCGACGCTGCAGCGTTTCTGGATCGAGCCGCTGGCCAGCAACCTGCTGACGCGACCGACGCTGGCGCTTGGACGCGACGTGCGGGCGCTCGATGAACGCTTCATCGATCCGCTGATCGGTGCGCCGCGTGAGGATGAAAAGGCGCCTCTCGGTGCGCCGCACGGCGCTGCGAGCTTGCTTGCGGGCGAGACGGCGAACACGCTGATTCGTGGCCACGGCATCGCCGGCCGGGCGCTGCTTGCCTTTGCCGACCGGCTGCAGCTTCTCGAGGACCGCCTGCTGCTCAGCGGCGACGGTGTGCTGACCCGCGGCCTGCAGCGCGTCGGACACTATGTCGATGTGATCGAGTCGCTGCTCGAACAACCGCGCTATCTGATGCTGATGGTGATGGCAACTTTCGTGGTGATCCTGTGAACGAAGTGCTCTGGGCCGCACAGGTCGGCTATCCGCCGCTGGCGACCCTGCAGTGGCTGCCGCTGGCCGGTGCGCTGCTGCTCCTGATCATGCGCGAACAGGATCTGGCGCTCATCCTTGGTCGGGTTCTTGCCGTCGGCGAACTGGTCGTCGCCATCGACCTGTACGCACGCATCGACGTGTCGACGAGCGTCCTGCAGTTCGCCGAGCGTGTCGATCAGCTCGCCTATCACGCGGCGGCCGACGGCGTCAGCGTGCTCTTCATCCTGCTCACGGCCCTGCTCGGGGCCCTGCTGTCGTTCTATGGCATGGCACGCCAGCAGATCACGCCGGTGCGCCTGCTCAGCGTCCTGCTGCTCACCGAAGCGTCGCTGATGACGATGCTGACCACGATGAACCTGCTCTGGTTTGCCGCCGCCTCGGCCGTCCAGTTGGCACTCGTCGGCTACCTGCTCTGGCGCTGGGCCTCGTCGCCGGAGGAGAGTCTCGCGCTGTCGCGCTTCCTCCAGTATCAGCTCTTCGGCTGGTGCCTGTTCGTGGCCGGCGCCGTCGTCCTCGCCTGGAGCCACGTCGATGTCGTCGGCGGTCACTGGAGCTTCGACCTGTTCGAACTGCTGCAGACGCCGCAGATCGGCAAGTACCAGTCGGCGGCCTTCTACCTGTTGTTCTACGGGCTGGCGGTGCGCACGCCGCTGTTTCCGCTGCACGGCTGGTTGCCCAACTCGGCCGGTTACGGCCTGATCGCCGTCGGTCCGGTGCTGCTGCTCGGCGTCAAGGTGGGGATCTACGGAATGGCGCGCTTCCTGCTGCCGCTGACCGCCGATGCCGTGATGCTCTGGCAGCCATACGTGGTCGCCTTCGCCATGGTCGGCGTCTTTTTCGCGGCGGCAATGGCCTTCCGGCAGGCGAACCTGCGCCGCCTGATGGCCTTTGCTGTCGTCAGCCATACCAGCCTGATCGTCATCGGCCTGTTTACGCTGCATCCGGCCGGCTTGCAGGGCGCCTTGCTGCTGGCCGTCAACTTCGGCCTGGCGATCACCGTGATGCTGCTGATGGTCGGCTATGTGTACCGCCGCACCGGCACGACCAGCCTCGACCGGCTGGGCGGCCTGTTCGATCGCGTCCCCTTCATCGCCGTCGCCTTCCTGATCGGCGGCCTGGCCATCCTCGGCATGCCCGGGACGCCGGGCTTCGACGCCGCGCACCTCGTCCTCGAGGCGTCGATCGAAACCTTCGGCGCGCTGCCGACGATTGCTACGGCCTTGGGTAACGTCGCCGCGGCCGGTTTCCTGCTCTGGGCTTTCCAGCGCGCCTTCCTGGCACCGCGGCCACGCGACGTGCCGGCGGCGAGGATCGCGCGTACCCGGCCGATGGAGTACCTCGTCGGCGGTGCGACGCTGGTCGTTCTGCTCGCCGCCGGCTTCTGGCCCGAGCCGTGGCTGAAGCTTACCGATAGCGCAACGCAGGCACTGTCGGCCTATTTCCATCATGGCTGAGCTGAACTCCTGGCCCTTGCTGACTGCCCTCCTGGCGCTGCCGGTGCTAGGCGCCGTGGCGACGGCGCTGTGGCGGCGCCCGCCCTGGGCGGCGCGGCTGGCGCTCGGCACGAGCGTGCTGACCTTGCTGCTGTCGCTGCTGATCGTGTTCACCTTTGACGCTGGCAATCCCGACTTTCAGTTCCTCGAGTCGGCGACGTGGATCACCGGGCTCGGGGTCCGCTATCTGGTCGGCGTCGACGGCATCTCGCTGCTCTTCCTGCCGGCGACGGCACTGCTTTTCTGCGGTGCGGTCGTCGCCGGCTGGCGCGTCACCGCTGCGGCATCGCCCCTGTCGCCGGGCTTGTATTTCGCCTTGCTGCTGTTGCTCGAAGCGGCGACGCTCGGCGTCTTCTGTGCCCTCGATACGATCCTGTTCTTCTTCTGCTGGGAATTCACGCTGCTCCCCTTGTACTTCCTGGTCAGCCTGTGGGGCGTCGGCAACGGCCGGCAGGCGGCAGCGGTGCGCTATTTCCTGGTCATGCTGGCCGGCGGCGTGCCCTTGCTGTTCGGCTTGCTGGCCGCCGTTTTCGGGCAGGCGAAAGGCGGTGTGCTGGCTTTCGACCTGCCGACGCTGCTGGCGACGCCGCTGCCCGAGGGTGTGCAGTTCGTGGTCTTCCTGTTGCTGCTCGTGGGTTTCGGCGTCAAGGTGCCGTTGGTCCCCGTCCACACCTGGCTACCGTCGATCGCCATGGGTGCACCGGCGGCGGTCACCGCGCTGCTCGTCGGGCTCAAACTCGGCGCCTACGGGCTGATCCGCCTGGCCATTCCCCTCGCGCCGCTGGCGGCGCGCGACCTGCACTGGCTGCTCGCCGGCTTCGGTACCCTGGCGATCCTCTACGGTGGTGTCGCCGCGCTCGCGCAAAGCAATCTGCGCGGCGTGCTCGCCTATGCGAGCCTGTCGCACGTCGGGCTGGTGGTGCTCGCACTGGCCTCATTCTCGGTTTCCGCGCTGCAGGGAGCACTGCTGCTGATGCTCAATTTCAGTGTGTCGACCGGTGGCGGGTTCCTGATCCTCTCCTTCCTGCAGCGCCGCACCGGTTCGACCGACATCGGTCATCTCGGCGGCGTCATGCGCAGCATGCCGCTGCTGTCGGGCTTCTTCCTCCTCTTCGGCCTGGCCGGCATCGGCCTGCCCGGCACCAGCGGTTTCCCCGCCGAACTGCTGATCATCGTCGCCGCGCTGCACAGCCATACCGGCGCCGGACTGGCAGCGCTGTTCGGCACGGTGCTCGCGGCGGCGGCATTCCTGGCACCGTTCCGGCAGGCGTTTTTCGGGCCGGTGCACAATTCCGACGTGGCCGAAGCCGCGGACCTGCTGCCGCGGGAGACGGCGCTGCTGCTGTTGCCGGCGCTGCTGATCCTGGCGATCGGCGTCTATCCGCTGCCGCTGCTCGAACTCCTGCGGCCGAGCGCCGAGGCGTGGGTGGCGGCGCTGGCGGGGCTGCTGTAGTCTGCGGCAACACCTGTCACTGGTACGGTTAGCGGAAGAACAGCTGCCTGGTCACGCGACACTGATGGACGCTTGCTGGGCAATGACCATGCTGAACGGCTCGGACCAACGAGCCGGGCCGGAGGCGCCAGCCGAGCAAAGGGAGGGAGCGATGGAAGCCCCGACGGGGGCGAGACTCGCGCAGTGAGGCTCGATGCACAGCGCGACGGCGGCACGCCGGGGCCCTCAGATCCTTGGGGCAGGACTATTGGTTACCCGTCTTGCGGTGCTCAATCTACAACTCTGTCCACTGCCTTCCCCCGTTGCAGTCCGCCGCCGCTCAGACCAGCTACTCGGCAAGGTGGCCCGTCCAGACCCCTGTAGCACTTACTCTTCTTTGGCCCATGGTGGCCAAACATCAACAGAGCGGGGCAAGTGTAGCAGGCTTAATGTGCGGTCATATTGCTTGGCATGAATCTTCATCTCCCGCAGCGACGTGTCGCCCCGAGCATGCGGAAACCAGACGGAGGCAGAGATTTGAGCGCCTGCCCGATCATGCTTGATTTCGGGATTGGAGGCGAGCGCTCCGTCGGGTACCGAGATAACGCTATTGCTGGTGCGAAAGAAGGCGCCGGCTTTGACCGCCGGCTCGCTTGACCAAGCCCAGTTGATGAAGCCATCGGTTGACATCACCAGCACGGCTTTCTCTTCCGTGTACTGCAGCCATTTCAGTATCGCCGCCGTCAGTGACACCCCATAGCGATCAGCGCAATGCGCGAGCACATCCAAGTCAACCGTGGTAGTGACCTGCTTACGGTAGTCGTCGAGGGGCATCAACAGGTAGGACGCAAACAGGTCGGCTTGTCCCTCGATGTTCTTGTCATCCTTGGACCAGTTCAGCATGTCGGCATCGCTGCACTGAAAGGATTCTCTGATCTGCCGGTGCAGGATGTAGTGCCCAAGCTCATGGGCTTGAGTGAACCGCACCCGACCTGGCGACGACACCGCTTCGCTGTAGAGCAGCAGCCATTCCGTCCGTCCATCACTAGGAAACAGTGCGCCGTCGAAACCCTTGATGTTGGCTGCCTGGACCTGAGTAATCGGGTCGGCCCAACCAAAGATGCGGGCAGCCTCCATCGCGAGCGGCGGAATCTCCACAGGAAAGCGGTCCACACCATGTGCTGCGCTGAACAGTTCAGCCAGTTTCACAAGCCGATTGGCTGCACGCTGTGGAGTCCAGACCTCGGTCATTGCGAGGACTTCTTGAAGGTGCTCAGTATTTTGCGAAGCTGTTCTTTCGCTTCGGGTTGAAGCTTCTGATAGCCACGAAAGAAGGCCTCATCCAAATGCCGCTCCTCCGGCGCGCGAACATCTTCTTCTAGGAAGTAGGTAGCAGCGACGTCTAGTGCGTCGGCCAGTGCCGTTAGTTTCTCTGCTGATGGCCGTTGGGACTCGCGGTTTTCAAGTTCCCAGAGGTAGCTCTTGCTGAGTCCCGCAAGGTCGGCCAGCTTTTCGAGTGTCAGCCCGCGCTCCTTGCGAAGCTCGCGCAGCTTCTCGCCGAGACGTGTCGCCATGGTCGGTCTCCTATCCAGAATGCGTGGACGAACAATATCACGATACCGAACTTTTTGTTTGACATCCGAGAAGACTGGTGTAAGATCTCTGCGTGTTCACGATTCCGAACTTATCATCATGATTCACTGATACGAGCCATCATTGCCTTATAAGGAGCCTTTGAGATGTCCCGAACCCATATCGACCATCGCGACCTTGTGCGGTTCGCGGAAGATCGGGTCAATCTGCCCAAAGACAAGGCGGATGAATACCGTGCGCAAGCGCGCCGGCTGCGCGAGAAGCTGGAGGGCTACATTTCGGAGCACCCGGACTTCTCGCTCAAGCGAATCCAACTGTCGGGCAGCCTCGCCAAGGGTACCGCGCTACGCTCGCTCAACGACATTGACATGGCGCTGTACGTCAGCGGCTCGGACGTTCCTCATGACATCCGAGCACTGCTGAACTACCTGGCAGAGCGCCTGCGCAAGGCATTCCCCAATTTCCGTCCGGAGCAGGTCAAGCCCCAAACCTACTCTGTCACTGTATCTTTTCAGGGATCGGGCTTGGATGTGGATGTGGTCCCGATCCTGTATGCAGGACTCCCCGACTGGCGCGGCGACCTGATCAGCCAGGACGATGGATCTTTCCTGGAGACCAGCATCCCCCTGCATCTCGAGTTCGCCACGAAGCGAAAGCGGGCTCAGCCGATCCGTTTCGCGCAGGTGGTACGCCTAGTGAAGTTTTGGGCACGGCGTATGAAGCTGGAGCGCGACGACTTCCGATTCAAGTCCTTCATGATCGAGATGATCCTCGCCAAGCTTTGCGATGACGGAGTGGACTTTTCCGACTACCCCGAAGCACTACAGTCGTTTTTCACATACGTGGCGCAGTCCAACCTCCGCGAACGAATTGTCTTCGAGGATCACTACAAGGCTTCTAGTGTGGCCAAGATCGACGATCCTGTGCAGATCATCGATCCGATCAACGCCATCAACAACGTCTCGCGGCTATATACGACAGAAACTGCCGACGCCATCGTCGATGCTGCTTTGGATGCAGGTGACGCCATTGATTCTGCGCTGTCCGCGCCGAACAAAGAACTGACGCTGCACTACTGGCAGAAAGTCTTTGGCCCATCTTTTCAAGGTTGAACATCATGAGCTACAGCTTTACTGCAACCGCAACTCGGACCTTCACACTGACGCATGCCAGACACCTTGCTGCAAAAGTGTCGGCAGACCTCAAACGCTTGCAACGCCTGTACGGGCATCTCACCGACGAACGCATTGCGGAGTTTGAGGGGGAAGTCACTGAACTGCTGCGCCAGGGCTATCTCGGAACCGTCACCTACGGCTTTCAGCGTGACGACAAGTGGATTGAACCCACCTTACGATACACCGCAAGCGAGCTGGCAGGTGGCAGCGTAGATGATGATCCTGGACGCGTGCTCCCGCGTAAAAACATCAGTGGCGCGCAGTTTCACAGCTACTTGACGTACAGCGCAGATTGGCACGCCCTAACCGCGGACCAGCGTGTAGCGATCAAGCAGCAGCTTCCGCTGCAGCGTGTAAGTGGATCAGAAGCCGCTGTCAGCAATGGCTACTTCGCCAACGACAAGACCTATTCATCTGGCGGCCGCTCACTTGGTCGCGCCAGTGTCAGGAGCTATTGATGAGCCAGCAACCTAACCTTCAAGGCTTGTTTGAACGCCCAACAACACTACCTGACCCAGACGCCCAGAGCCGCCTCGCGCGTCTCGTTGGGATGGACGGAAAAATCAAGCGCCTTGCCAACGTGCTGGGCGTCCTGATCAATCCGACTGGGCTTCGGAAATGGCAAGACAAGCACCATGCAGATGCAGCTGGCCTGCTTGATGCCGTCATCCGCCGCCCGCCGCTGGTGGTCCTCGCTGGCGATGTTGGTTCGGGTAAGACGGAGTTGGCGGAGACCATCGGCGACAAGGTGGCGCGCCAGGAAGACATCGACATCACTCTGCTGCCACTGAGTCTTTCTTCCCGCGGCCAGGGTCGCGTCGGCGAGATGACACAACTCGTCTCTACCGCGTTTGAGCATGCATTTAATGAGGCCAGTAAATTCAAATCGGTCAGAGGCGCCGCACGCGGGGGAGTCATCCTGTTGATCGATGAAGCCGACGCACTGGCCCAGTCGCGTGAATCCGATCAGATGCACCATGAAGATCGGGCGGGCGTTAACGCGTTCATCCGTGGCATCGACAGGTTCGCGAACGGAGGACTTCCGGCGGTGGTGCTGATGTGCACCAATCGGTTGAATGCACTGGACCCGGCTGTGCGTCGTCGAGCAGCGGACATCCTTGTGTTCGAGCGCCCAGATGCCTTGCAACGGTATGATGTGCTCTCGCGTCGCCTGGGGAATGCAGGGTTTGGCAACACGGACTTGCAGGCGCTCGTGGCCGCAACCGGCGAGCTACCTAAGTGCGCCTACGGATTCACTTATTCGGATATCACGCAGCGGTTGCTGCCCGCCATCGTGTTAGATGCGTACCCAGATGGTCCAATTGATCCATCGCGTGCCATCGAACTGGCGCGGTCAATGTCGCCGACGCCACCGTTTCGCGATACGTAACAAAACGTCGTGGACGATCTTAGGCCTGTCTGTCTCTCTCACAAGGATTTACCATGACCCAAGCCGTAGCCGTCCGCAGAGACGGAGATGCCTTTCAGGCCAGAATCTTCTGGCGCAAGGCCGCTTGCCTGTTGGACCCGGCCAGTCCTGTAGCTATGGTGGGCTTTGAGTCGGGTCCGAAGGGCTTCGACGATGTATGGGTTGCCTATGCGGCTGATCGTGCGCCCGGCGATCAAGAAGGCAGGCCCATCCTGCGAGAACATATCCAGTGCAAGTGGCACGTATCCATCAGCGACTTCGGCTACGCCGACCTGATCGATCCGGAGTGGATCAACGCGAACAAGTTCTCGTTGTTGCAGCGAGCCCGTACAGCGCAGGTCGCTCACGCACGTGACGGCGTTGGGGCCCGGTTCAAGCTCCTCACCAATTGGCGCATTGGACAAACTGATCCGCTGCGGAGCTACATCCACCAGAAATCGAAGACGTTACGTTTGAAGGACCTGTTCGACGGCTCGACGGACCGCTCTGCAGCCGGCAAGGTCCGGAAACTCTGGCGCGAACACTTGGGCATTGATGATCAGGAACTCATGCTTCTGGCTCGAACGCTGTCATTGGACACAGACTCTACTTCGCTTGACGATCATCGGGACAACCTGGACCTGCTGTTCGAGAACCGTGGCCTGCGACGCATACCCGTGAACGAGAGCAGCTTCGTCTATGACGACGTGGTGTTCCAGTGGCTCGCTCAAGGTCGGCTGGAGTTCGATCGACAAACGTTCCGAAAAGCTTGCAAGAGGGAGGGGCTACTGGCGGGAGACGGCCGCACACATATGGTGTTCGGCGTGAAATCCTTCGAGCACCCCTTTGATCGGCTGGAGGATCGGTGCGCGGTCGTGCTGGATTTGATTCCCCATTTCGACGAGCGCGCCATCCGCGACCAGGCCGCGTGGGCAACGACGCTCTATCCGATGCTCAAGAGCTTTTTGCAGACTGCGGCCACAGACAGCCAGCATCTGCGTCTGATCCTCGATGCCCACATCACGCTGGCCTTTGCTGCCGGTACGGTGCTGAACATCAAGTCTGGCCGAAGCGTCGAGATCGAGCAGAGGACCGTGCACCGCAATGTTTGGCATTCCAGCGACATGCCACGTGATCCGTCGTGGCCAAGATGGGCGTTCGAGCTGGAGACACTGAACGGGAGCGGAGGGGACATGGCTGTGGCGGTATGCCTTACCCATGATGTGGTTCAGGCCGTGAAATCACATCTTGCAGTTTCGTCGCCGGAGGTGAGTTCGCTGCTGATTGCGCGCCCGACCTGTGGCGCTGGCGCGCGGTCCGTTGGGTGTGGACAGCACGCCTTTGATCTCGCCGAAGCGTTGGCGCTGCAGATCAATGAGAGGCGCATTGGACATCGACCGCCGCTGCATCTATTCGTTGCGGCACCGAATGCCTTCACGTTCTTTCTCGGACAAAGACAGCCTGGCCTGGGCAGGTGCACGCTGTACGAGTACGACTTCGAGGGTGCGAATGACGGCGGCTACAAACCATCTCTATCGCTGCCTATTTGAGCTGTCAAGAACTCTGTTTGGGGGCATCGAGATCTTCCTGGCAGACACGTCAAACCAGGCAAGCGAATGTTCTGAAGACCTTCAGCTCGTCTTCTTCTTGCATCGTGACTCCCTCAGCGAGAGGGTTTCGTGGTTACGATGCAAGTCCGAGACGACTGCCATCAACCTATTGACCGGTTCGGCCAGCCGTTTCGGCAATACGCGGAACTGGGTATGGGTTCTCCGGTCAGCGACCCAGCAATGCGCGACCCACACGTCTTCTTCGGGGTGATTGTTGTCCACGCCGTTACGATACTTGTATCCAACGAGTGCATCTGTGCGTGACAGCAGGATGCGCGCCATCGTCATGTGGAAGCGATGGGCCTGGAGATCCGCTGGGCCTTTGGGGCGCGGTAGGGTCAGCCGTAGGCACCGCTGGCCGTTGAATTCCCTCCAGTCGGGTCCAACGACCTGTCCCGCACGCTCTAGCATCTTGCGTGACTGGTCGTTCTTGCCATTGACTAGGGCAACGGCGACCGTGCCCTTCGGGTACTCCAGCTTTTCGGCGAGCAGGTTCATCCAGCGCACCAGCTTGTTCAGGGTTTCATCGTTAGCAAACACAAGAAACTGATGCCGCTGCTCGTCGTCGAGAAACGTCGGCAGTTGCGCGTGGAGGGGGTACAGCAAGTCGTGGAGATAGATGTAGGTCTGCCGACGCCCTTGCTCGTGGCTCCGCGTAGTCGCCGTCAATACTTGCTGTGCCCACTCGGACGTGAGTTCGGCCAGCGTCATCTCGGCGATGTCGATAGAGATCAGTGGAAATCCGAGCGATTTCCCGATCAGTGCCTTGCGCCCGTCGAAGGCGTGGCCGAGTTCGATTTCCACGCCGCCCAGCACCATCGGCTCGGCCTGGACTGGCGGTCCGAGCACAGCAACGTCAAGCCGGAATTGACTGCCGAACGGCGTGTCCAGGGGGTGCTCGGTTTCCACCTTATCGGCGCCCAGCAAGAGGTTGCCTTCCAGCGGATAGTCCGACGCATCCATATCCTTGAACGCCCACGGCATCGCAAGCCCGGCATTCAGGCGTCGGGAGATTTCGGCCGCGATAAGTTCTTTCGCTAGCTGGTGTTCGCGACTTTCCTGCACGGCCCGCCACCGGCTGGCTTCTTCGGCGTCAAAGTGCGCCTTGGGGTTAAAGGTGTGCTGAGCAGGAAGTACGCGGAAATGGGATCGTCGACGCAACTTCCCGCTTGCAAAGGAGGGACCTACCCATGTCACCATCTGCCGTGATGCGCCGGGAGACACCAGGGGCCACAGCTTGCGCGCATGTTCCCGGCTGCGAACGTCGCGCGCGACAATGGTGGTCTGGAAAATCCCTTTCCGAGAAAAGACAACGATCGCCTCGTCCATTCCTGTCTCTCCCTTATGGCGATAGGTGAATGCCACGAATAGTCATACCAGGCAGGCTAGGCGGATCAAGATGTCCCGCTTGGGGAAAGTGCATTTCTTTCTAGCCTGGCCTCGACACTCTTGCATGGCATCCTTGGCGACGGCAACTCCTTTTTCATAGGCCGTACGGCTCAGTTCGACGACAGGATGAACGCCTTCCGAGGTCATGCTCTTCGTCCACTCCATCATCGTTTGGGTATTGGTCAGTTTGGCGCAGATCCAGTGCTTTCCCAGGATTCCCCCGCAACGCTGCACCGGATCGTATCTGCTGTGGTACGGCGGATAGTAGAGACCGCGGATGGACTTGCCGATGTAATCGGCGAACTCGATCAACCGTTTGATGCATTGCGTGCGCCAACAATTGCTCTCCAGTTCGTTATCGCCCTTGTTCTGGATGTGCGTGAAGCGAGCACACGCCTCCGGTGCCTGACGCTCCCACCACGCATAGAGACTGTCGATGACGAGATCCCTGGTCCTCGCCGAGCTTCCGAAGGGCCGATGGAGGGACCGACTGCCTTCATTGACGACACCAAACGGCGTGTGTTTTTCCTCGCACGTGATGCCGACCTGAGCAGCGAGAGCCAGGGCGAGGACGGCATCGTCATCGGGGTCGCGGCAGACTGGAGTATCCAGACGTGGCGGTTCGATCACCTCGGCCAATTACCGCAGTTCTGCCAAGGCGATTTCGCGCGAGGTGTTCGAGCGTGCGAGGATCACGTCAAACTTAGGGCGGGCGATGACATTCTCCAACTCGGCCAGGATCGCGGGACTGCTTACCAGGCCAAGCGTGCCCGCGCGGACATGCTCGAGCAAGACGTGCGGCGCGCCGTGCCAGAGCAGGCCAGAGAGCATTACATTGGTGTCAATGACTACCCGCAGCACGCTGTCGGCGCTCCGCACGTGTCGCCTTGACCTCCGCGTTGATTTCTTCCATCGACATCGGTGGGATACCCGCAGCAGCTACACGATCGGCGATGGACAGCAGCGCATCGGCGGCCTGTTGGCGACGGATGGCCTCGTTGAGCAGACGCTCCAGAGCCTGCGTCGTCAGTAGCCCCGCATCGCGCGCCGCCTGCACGGTCGCATCGGGCAAATCAATCTGAATCGTGGTCATGTCAGGCCTCCTTGGCACCGCAGCGTTACTTGACTTTCTCGCGACCGATGTCGGCTGCCCCGAATGCTCGTGCCGGGAAAGGGCGGCTTGCGCCAGTGGTCCCCGGCGTCGATGGCGATGCGATTAAGCAGGCGTGCGGTCATTGATAGGGCTCGTCGACGTGTCGTGACGATACTAAATGAAAACGCTGCAGCGCCGCTAGCATGGCTTCGTCCCTTTGGCGCCCCGCGTCTGGCTCGTACTGGCGTTGCGGCGGCTTGCCACCGCGCGGGTCGGACGGCGCCTCTCGTTCCGCTGGTTCTGCCGGGCGCGGGACCGTAGGCCACCAACATGAAATCGCTCCCCGAACAGCCGCACCATCTGCTGCCGACAGTGATGGTGAGGGCCCCCTTCGCCTTCGTGGTGATCCTTCGTGTGAACGAGGTGTGCTGGGCACCGCAGGCGAACTACCGGGTGCTGGTGAGGAATAGGCGCAACGCCAAGCGCCGGCAGAGCTCGAAGTTCCCGGCGTGCTAACATGGTTGGGCGGCACCACCGAACAGACGACCCCCTGGAAGTGGCCGCCGGGCAAACCTGCCAAGAAGCCGGCGAGGAAGCGAATGCTTACCACGATAGCCTACGAACTCGACGCCGATCACTATGCGACGTTATTGAAGCGCAATCAGCAGCGCCTGATGCGCCAGCGATCGTCGTGGACTCGCCGGGTGGTGTATCAGGCGACCCTGATAATGGTCTTCCTGATTAGCAATGAGCGTCAGCCGGGCGCATCGGGTGAGCCCGGCGACGCTTATGCTGCACTCCGTCACCACACGGAGAGCAGCGCCATGGCCATGAATCGAATCCAGTTTCAACCGGGTTTGTCGATGCCGGAGTTCACCCAGCGCTTCGGAAGCGAGTCGCAGTGCGCAGCAGCCTTGGAGGCGGCACGTTGGCCGAACGGGTTTTCCTGTCCGCGCTGCGGTGAGCGGGCGCACTGTGTGCTGCGCGGGGGGGCGTGCAAGGTGTTTCAGTGCAACGCCTGTCGGCATCAAACCTCGCTGATCGCCGGAACGGTGTTTCAGGGCACCAAGCTGCCGCTGACCGTGTGGTTCCTGGCGATCTACCTCATCAGCCAGGCCAAGACGGGTCTGTCGGCGCTGGCTCTGAAGCGGTATCTGGGAGTGAGTTATCCCACTGCCTGGCTTATCCACCACAAGCTGATGCGGGCGATGGAACAGCGGGAAGAACGCTATGTGCTCGATGGCCAGGTGCAGGTCGATGACGCTTACCTGGGCGGCGAACGAACGGGCGGCAAGGCAGGGCGGGGTTCGGAGAACAAGGTCCCGTTCGTGGCAGCGGTTTCGTTCAGCGATGAGGGCCACCCCCTGCGTGCCAAACTCACGCTGGTTCCCGGTTTTACCCTGAAGGCAATTGCCGAGTGGGCCAAGAGCAACCTCGCACCGGGATCGACGGTGCTGTCGGATGGTCTGGCTTGCTTCAACGCCGTCACCGACGCCGGCTGCGTTCATCAGCCGACCGTCGTCGCCGGGCGGAAGCCCAAGGACCTGCCAGAGTTCAAGTGGGTCAACACGGTCTTGGGCAATCTCAAGACCAGCTTTTCGGGTTGCTACCACGCGCTTGCCTTTCGAAAGTATGGCGCTCAGTACCTCGCGGCTTTCACCTACCGATTCAACCGCCGATTCGACCTCAGTACGTTGAACGAGCGGCTCCTGGTCGCCGCGGTAGTCTGCGCGCCGCGGCCCCAGCGCTCGATTCGGGCAGCTGACGCTCATTGCTAATCAGGATGGTCTTTGTGGCCGTCGGTCTGCTGGTCAGCGAGGCTTGGCTGGGCGGCGGCGAAGGGAAGTGGCCGGCGCTGGCGCTGCTCGTCGGGGTCGTCGTTCTCGGTGTCCAGCAGGCACTGCTCCAGGAGAGCATGCTTCGCAGGATCGCCGAAGGAAGCTGTTTTGTCCGCGGGCGACGCGTCCTGGAAGTCAAGGACGACGGCCTGCGCTGGGCCAGCGACGACGGCACGAGCTTCGTGGCCTGGCCGGCGATCCGCTCGCTGGAAACGGCCAATGACGATCTTCTGATCTACCTCGACGACGTCAGCTTCATCCCTGTCCCGGCAAGTGCCTTCGCTTCGCATGCCGAGCAGGCCGATTTCGTTGCGCTGCTGCGGCAGCGGATCGGCGGCGCGGCGGTGCCGACCGGCACACCCGCCGCCACCGTGCCGCGCGACCTGCCCGTTGCCGGCGTCGGGTCGGCCGGCAGACCTTCCGGCTGGCGCGCTTTCCTCCAGTATCTACGGCTGGGCCTGCGTCTGGCCGCGTTCCTGCCCCTGCCGTCGCGCCTTCCGTCAGCGTCGTGGTCACAGTTCATCGCCTTGACGGCGCTCGGCATCGTCTTGCCCGTCGTCGAGGCGCTGCTTCGCGTCGGACCGGACGGCGTGTTTTCTGAAGAGGGTCTGCCCGGCGCCTTGTTCCATGTGCCGATGATGCTCTTCGCCGCCTGGGGTGTCGCCTGCCTGGCCCGCCGTCAGCGGCAGACGCTGGCGCTGCTGACCTTGCTGGCGGCAGTGCAGGTGGCGGTCGAGGCCCTTTACCTGCTCCTCTTCCACGCCGTCGGCGCGGCGACGGATTTCCTGCCGCGCGAATGGCGCGAGGCCATCGACTACCTGCCGCCGTGGTGGGTTGCCCTGGCCTTTGCCGGCGCGGCGATCCGTTTCCTGGGGCTGCCGGCCGGCCGCAGCCTGGCCGTGGTTGCCGTTGCCGGCCTGCTCCTCGGTCTGCCGGCAAGCGTCGTCTACCACGACCGCTCGCTGTGGATCGAGGCGCATGACGAGGAAGCGAGCGGCGACTTCGAGCGGAAGCACCTGTCGCTGGTCGCCGAAGATGCTTTCTACCTGCAACCACGGCTCCTCGAGCGCGAACTGGCTGCCCTCAAGCCAGGGCGGCCGGGCGTCACCGATCTGTACTTCGTCGGCGCGGCGGGTTATTCCCGGCAGGACGTCTTCATGCGGGAAGTGCGCTCGGTCGCCGAGCTGTTCCGCGAACGCTTCGCCACCGAGGGGCGTTCGGTGCTCCTGATCAACAATCCGAAGAGTGTCGCCGAGTCGCCGATCGCCAGTGCCACGAGCCTGGGCCTGACGCTGCGGCGGATTGGCGCGATCATGGATCCCGACGAGGACATCCTGTTCCTCTTCCTCACTTCGCATGGTTCGAAGGATCACAAGTTTGCCCTCGATTTCTGGCCCATGCGTTTCAACACGCTCGATCCGCGACGCTTGCGCGAGTTGCTCGACGAAGCGGGGATCAAGCGCCGCGTCGTCGTCATCTCGGCCTGCTATTCCGGCGGCTTCATCGACGCCCTGAAAGACGACAACACCCTGGTGATCGCGGCGGCCGCACCGGACAGGAACTCCTTCGGCTGCAGCAACGAGGCCGATTTCACCTATTTCGGCAAAGCCTATTTCGATGAAGCGTTGCGCCAGACCTATTCCTTCGTCGAAGCCTTCGAAAGAGCTCGGCCGCTCATCGCCGCGCGCGAGACCCGGGAGGATTTCCCCGAGTCGGACCCTCGCCTTTCTCTTGGCGAGGCCATCCGGCAACCGCTCGCCGCCTTTGCCCTCGCACGGCAGGTCGCGTCAACCCAGCCGACGGCGGCCAACGCCAGGTTGCCGGCCGTGGCGGGCGGCAAGTACGACGAATTGCTCAGCTTGTTCGCCGTGCCCGATCAGGCTCGGCAGTTGGGCCGGCACTGCCTGCACGAGATGAGCTTGGTGGCGCCCGGGCAATTGGTCAAGTCGCAGCCCGACTACTTCGGCGGACTCGGCCCGGACTCCCCCTATTGGGTTGAGCTGGTCGCTGCCTATCAGCGCTACGCCGAAGGACTGTGCTCTGCCGCCAACAGCGAAACGGCGTTACGCGACGTCTACCGCGACCTGTGGCGGGAAAAGCTGGCCGAGCGCGATATGGACGCCGCCTTGAAGCTGTTCCGGACGCCGGCGGGACGGCGCTGGGTTGCGGCGCAGAACGAGGTCGCACGCGAAGCGCCGGAGCGCATCGGCGAAACGCGGACGCCTCTCCTGGCGCAGGCCTTGCGTCGCCTGCAGGCCGAGCAAGCGCGTATTCTGGAGTCGTATCGGCGGGAAGTGGAGAAGCGCGGCGCTCAGGCGGCGGCCGGTCAGGCACGCCCCTGACGACGACGACGGCATGTCGGTAACTCTAGCCATGAGCGACAGCCACGCTGCCGAGTGAAAAGAGACCGGTTTCTTGCTACCATCACACGGTCTGCTGCCTGCAACCCCATCGGTGCCTGGGCCGGCTCCGCATCTCTCCCGGCAGGACGTCGCCGGCGGTGGCTGCGCAGGAGAGGCGCCCGCGGGCCCGGTCCGACGTGCCGTTTTGTTGTCAGCTCTGGAGGAAAGTCTGTGAAGGCGAACAAGGGCTTTTGCGCTGGCTTGCTGTCCGCACTGATCCTGGCGGGCTGCTCGACGAACATCGTTCCCACCGGCCCCGACACCTACATGATGTCGGATACGGCTGGTTGGGTGAACTACCACCGGGCTGTCGACTACTGCCGGGATCAGAAGAAGGACATGATCCCCGTGGCAAGCAGCTCGTCCTACGGAAGCGTCAATACGCCGGACTACCCGAAGGTGTTCTTCCGGTGTGTGCCGATTTCGGAAGCGGCAGTCAAGGAGCAGGCGTCGCGGCAGACGCCGCCAATGTAGCCCGGCTTGCCGCCGCTTGCCGACGGCTGCCGGCCGCGAGCAGGCGACGGACCACTCGCCCCATGTCGCTTTTCAGCTTCGTCGCAAGTCCAGTGTGAACGGGAAGCCGGCGTTGGTTGGCGCCGGCTGTACGTCGATCTGGCCGGGGCTGTGGCCGAACGGCGTGAAGCGCGCCAGACGGCGACCCTCGGCTTCGTTGGCGTTGACCGGGTAGCGGTCCGGGTTACGCCCGCCGGGATGCTCCACATGGTACTGGCAGCCGCCGAGCGAGCGCTTCATCCAGGTGTCGACGAGGTCGAAAACCAGCGGCGCGTGCACGCCGATCGACGGATGCAGCGCCGATGGCGGGTTCCAGGCCCGGTAACGGACGCCGGCGACGAACTCGCCGACCTTGCCGGTCGACCGCAGCGGCAGGGCGCGGCCGTTGCAGGCCACCACGTAGCGATCGCCGGCCATCCCGGTCGCCTTGACCTGCAGGCGTTCGAGCGACGAGTCGACGTAGCGCGCGGTACCGCCGACCGCACCCTCCTCGCCCATCACGTGCCACGGTTCGAGCGCATGTCGGACTTCCAGCGCGATCCCCTGCGCCGAGATGCTGCCGTGCACCGGGAAGCGGAACTCGAAATGCGGCGCAAACCAGTTGCTCTCCAACGGATAGCCGGCGGCGCGCAACTCGTCGATGACGTCGTTGAAGTCCTGCTGCACGAAGTGCGGCAGCATGAAGCGGTCGTGCAGCTCGGTCCCCCAGCGCATCAGTCGTTCGGGCGCGTAAGGGGTGCGCCAGAAGCGGGCGATCAGCGCGCGTAGCAGGAGTTGCTGAGCGAGCGACATCTGCGCGTGCGGGGGCATTTCGAAGGCGCGCATCTCGAGCAGGCCGAGGCGGCCGGTGGGCCCGTCGGGTGAGTACAGCTTGTCGATACAGAACTCCGCGCGGTGTGTGTTGCCGGTCGAATCGATCAGCAGATTGCGCAGGGCTCGGTCGATGCTCCAGGGCGCGACACACTCGCCACCGCTGGCGGCCGGCGGTGGGAACTGGCTGAAGGCGATCTCGAGTTCATAGACCGAATCGTTGCGCGCCTCGTCGACACGCGGCGACTGACTCGTCGGGCCGATGAACAGGCCGGAGAAAAGATAGGAGAGCGACGGGTGGTTGTGCCAGTAACTGATCAGACTGCGCAGAAGATCGGGTCGGCGCAGGAAGGGCGAGTCGAGCGTCGTCAGGCCGCCGAAGACGAAATGGTTGCCGCCACCGGTGCCGGTATGACGACCGTCGAGCATGAACTTCTCGGTCGTCAGCCGCGACAGGTGCGCGACTTCGTAGAGATGGGTCGTGCGGGCGACGAGTTCGTCCCAGGTAGCCGACGGCTGGATGTTGACTTCGATGACGCCCGGGTCGGGAGTGACGCGGAAGTTCGTCAGTCGCGGATCACGCGGCGGCTCGTAACCTTCGAGAATCACCGGTGAAGCGAGCGCCGCGGCGGTGGCCTCGACGGCGGTGACGAGTTCGAGGTAGTCGTCGAGCGTTTCTGTCGGCGGCATGAAGATGTAGAGAACGCCGTTGCGGGCCTGTGCCGAGATCGACGTGCGCGTGACCAGCGCCGCCGACTCCAGGTGCTGTGGCGGGCGATCGATGCCGTCGCTGGCGTGCGCGCGGGAATTTGCGTCACGGTCGAGCGCCTGCCTGGCAAAGCCTTCGCCGGTGACCGCGGCCTCTTCGGCAGCCAGACTCTCGCTGTGGCTGACGGCATACTGGGCGCGGATCTCGGCGTGCGGGCGCAGGGGTGCGAAGCTCTGGGTCGGGTCGGGGGCATGGATGTAGGGATAGTCGTCGCGGGCGACCCAGGGCTGCGAATCGAGCGGCAGCCGATAGCCGATCGGTGAGTCACCCGGGACGAGGTAGCAGCGGCCATCACGCAGGAACCACGGTCCGCTCTGCCAGCGACCTTGTGCGCGTACCACCGGCAGCACGTGACCGATCGCCTGATCGAGCCCCTGGCGGAAGACCTGGGCGAGCCGTCGCCGTTCGAGCGGGTCTTCGAGGCGGGCGTCGAAAGGATCGACGTTGGCGGGCAGGCGGTGTTCGCGCCACAGGTAGTAGTAGACGTCCTCGTAGGCCGGGAAGACGTACTTGGGGTCGATCGCCAGGGCTCCGGCGAGGTGCTTCAGGAAGCGCCCGGCGAGCACCTCGTCGGCACCGTAGTCGCGTGTCTCGTCGGCATAGAGCGCCGGATCGTTCCACACCGGCTCCCCGTCGCAGCGCCAAAGGCAGTTCAGCGACCAGCGCGGAAGCTGTTCGCCGGGATACCACTTGCCCTGGCCGAAATGCTGCAGGCCATTCGGCGCGTACTTCTCGCGCAGGCGGTGAAAGATCTCGGCCGCCCGGACACGCTTGGTCGGCCCAAGCGCCTCGGTGTTCCATTCGGCACCATCGTGGTCGTCGATCGAGACGAAGGTCGGCTCGCCGCCCATCGTCAGGCGAACATCGTCATCGATCAGGTCGGCGTCGATCTGGTGGCCAAGCGCCTCGATGGCCTGCCACTGCTGTTCGCTGTATGGCCGGGTCACCCGCGGTGCTTCCCAGACACGCTCGATGCGCATGCGGTGTTCGAACTCGCATTCGCATTTCTCGGTGAAGCCGGTGATCGGCGAAGCCGAAGACGGCTGCGGCGAGCAGGCGAGCGGAATATGCCCCTCGCCGGCGAACAGGCCGGAGGTCGGGTCGAGGCCGATCCAGCCGGCGCCCGGCAGGTAAACCTCGCACCAGGCGTGCAGGTCGGTGAAATCGTGGTCGGTGCCGGAAGGTCCGTCGAGCGACTTGACGTCGGGGACCAACTGGATCAGATAGCCGGAAACGAAACGCGCGGCCAGCCCGAGATGGCGCAGCACCTGCACCAGCAACCAGGCCGAATCACGGCACGAGCCGCGGGCAAGTTTGAGCGTTTCCTCGGGCGTCTGCACGCCGGGCTCGAGGCGGATCACATAGCCGACCTTGCCCTGGATTTGCCGGTTGATATCGACGAGGAAGTCCACGCTTGGGCGTGGATCCGCCGGAACCGTATCGAGAAAGTGGCGCAACAGCGGCGTCAGCGGCAGGCGGTGCAGGTAGGGCTCGAGTTCCTCCTGCTGCCAGTCCTCGTACTTGAAAGGAAAGTTGGTCGCGTAGGGCTCGGGGAAGAAGTCGAAGGGATTGATCACCGACATTTCGGCAACGAGATCGACTTCGACGCAGAACTCGCGCGTCTTCTCCGGGAAGACCAGACGCGCCAGGTAGTTCGCCTGCGGATCCTGCTGCCAGTTGATGAAATGCTGTGCCGGCGTGACCTTCAGCGAGTAGCTGAGGATGGGGGTGCGCGAGTGCGGCGCCGGCCGCAGGCGGACCACCTGCGGCGAGAGACTGATCAGGCGGTCGTAGCGATAGTGGGTAACGTGATTGAGGGCTACATGAATGGACACGGTCGGCTCCAGGGCAAATGATCAGAATACTCAAAGCAAAAAGCTTACCACGCCGGATCCGTCCTGAAAGCGGTCTGGCGGCGATGCATGCCCTTCGTTGGTGCGCAGCGCAGCGGTGGCTGGCCGACTCAGATCTGCAGATGCTTCAACAAATCGGTCTCCAGGCGGACCCGGCCAGCGCTTTCCTCGAGTTCGCTACCGCTGATCAGGAAGGTGTCTTCCACCCGCTCGCCGAGCGTCGCGATCTTGGCGGTGTGCAGATTGGCATGGTGCTCGGCCAACTGTTTGGCGACGATGAACAACAATCCCGGGCGATCGGCAGCGACGACGGTGAGCACGAACAGTTTCCCGGTTTCGTCGGGTTCGAGGCTGACCAGCGGCTGGATGCTCACCAGGGGTTGCAAAGGGAAGTGCTTTACCTGCCGGGAGATGCGCCCAGTCGCCGGCACGTCTACCGGCGCCTGGTGAGACAGCCGCTCGGCGAGTTCGTGCTCGACGTAGGTGATCATTGCGCGATCGCTGTCACGGTCGCTGATGTCGAAGAGGATGAAGGTGTCGAGCGCGTAGCCATGGCGGGTGGTGTGGATTCTGGCGTCCACGATGTTGTAGCCGGCACGGCTGAAGAAGCCGACCATGCGTAGAAAGAGGTCGGTCTGATCCTGCGTATAGACCATCACCTCGAGTCCCTCGCCGAAAGGATTGAGGCGGGCCTTGACGACCGGCTGCGCGCTGTCGACGCAGTCGTGCAGCGTATCGGCGTGCCAGGCGATTTCCTCGGCCGTCTGGCGCAGGAAATACACCGTGTCAACCTCCTTCCACAGACGCTCGTGTGCCGCGTCGGGCAGCGCCAGATAGCGCATCAGGCGCAACGCTTCCTGCTGGCGGTGGGCGATGGCACCCTCGGGCAGCGGCGGTGCCTCGCGCGACAGCAGGAAACGCCGCGTGGCGGAGAACAATTGCTCGAGCAACTGGCCCTTCCAGGCATTCCAGACCTTCGGGCTGGTACCGCGGATGTCGGCAACGGTCAGCAGGTAGAGGGCGATCAGGTGACGTTCGTCGCCGACGATGACGGCGAATCGGGCGACCACAGCAGGGTCGGAGATGTCCTGCTTCTGGGCGATGCGGGACATCACGAGGTGCTGGCGCACGAGCCAGACGACGAGTTCCGTGTCCTCCGGGGCGAGCGAGTGTTCGTCGCAGAATTGCTTGGCATCGACCGCGCCGAGTTCGGAGTGATCGCCGCCGCGGCCCTTGGCGATGTCGTGAAAGAGCGCTGCAATGTAAAGGATCCACGGATCCCCGAGATCGCTGATCAGGCGTGTGCACAACGGATACTCGTGAGCGAACTCCTCCATCGTGAACCGGCGCAGGTTGCGGGTTACCTGCAGGATGTGCTGATCGACCGTGTAGACATGAAACAGGTCGTGCTGCATCTGCCCGACGATCTGTCCGAAAGCGGGCAGGTACCGGCCCAGGATGCCGAACTGGTGCATGCGGCGGAGTTCCAGGACCAGGCCGCGCCCTTGCTTGATGATTGCCAGAAAGCGGGAACGGTTGTCCGGGTTGTGGCGAAACGCGTCGTCCACCAGATCGCGCGCGCGCCAGAGGGCGCGCTGCGTGCGTGCGCTCATCTGATTGAGGTCGCTGTGTTGCTGGCGCAGCAGGAAGGCCTCGAGGATGGCCTCCGGCGTGTCGACGAAGACGCCTTCGTGGACGACGTCGAGCAGATCGTGCGTCTTCTGGAAGCGCTCGTTGATCGGCTGTGGCGGTTCGTCCGGAAGCGGAAAAAGCGCGGCACCGATGTTCTGCAGGACGATGCTGTTGATCTGGGCGATCGTCCTGGCGGTCCGGTAGTACTCCTGCATCAGTTGCTCGCTCGACCGGCTGGCGGCAGTGGCGGTGAAGCCGAGGCGTTCGGCGAGAGCGGTCTGGTACTCGAAGAGCAGGCGGTCCTCGCGGCGCCCGGCGTGCAGGTGCAGGTGTATGCGCAGACGGCGCAGGAAGGCCTCGCTCTGTTCGAGAAGCTGCCCCTCCTCGTCGGTGATGAAACCGAGCTTCTCGAGATCGTGCCAGCACCTGCCGTAGTCGGCTGCCTGGGCAATCCAGAGAATGACCTGCAGGTCGCGCAAGCCACCCGGTCCGTCCTTGCAGTTGGCTTCGAGGCTACAGGGCGTGTCGCTGAAGCGCTGATGACGATCTTCCTGTTCCATGCGCTTGGTCTGAAAGAAGGCGCGCCCATCAAGACTTCCCTTGAGCAGCGAACGAAACCCCTGGAACAGGGTGCTACTGCCGGCGAGCAGTCGCGCCTCGATCATCGCGGTCTGTACGGTGGTATCGCCGGCTGCCTCCTCCAGGCACTGTTCGAGCGTGCGCACGCTGTGGCCGGTCTCCAGTCCGATGTCCCAGAGCAGGCAGACCAGCCGTTCGAGTTGTGCCGTCAGCACCTCGCCGGGTAGCTCCGGCAGCAGGATCAGCAGATCGACATCTGACGCCGGATACAGCTCGCCTCGACCGTATCCGCCGACTGCCACCAGCGCCAGCGAGGGCGGCAAGGAAAGCTCGCTCCACAGTTCCTGCAGGATTTCGTCGACCAGACGGCAGCGCTCGTGCAGCAGCAGCGGTGCATCACCAGCGGCGAGAAAGCGATCGCGCAGCGCTTTCTGCTCATCCTGCAGGCGGCTCCGCAAGCGAGCCATGAGCGTGCCGTGCAGCGCCATTTCCACTTTCATCGCGCGTCTACCGCGGCGCGCGGCCTGGCTGCGGACAGAGCCAGGCGCGGTAGAAAAGGCATGGGTGACAGGGCCCTGCCATGCCCTTCGCCACGGCCGCCAGTCCGGGTACCGCCGGCGGAGGCCGGCCAGGCCGAGACAGCGGAGCTGACCGGCGCCAGCCAGCGCTTCGCCAGCCGTGACCAGCATGCCAGTCCGTCATGCAGCAGCAGCCAGGGCCAGACCAGCGGCGGGTTGCTGCGCCAGCGTTCCTTCTCCAGCAGATACAGGAGGTTCTGCTGGGCAGCGCCCCAGTAGCACGACGTGTCGCGCTCGCCAGTCACTGCCGCCGCCTGCCGGCAGGCCTCGTCCCACAGCACGGCGGCACGGGAATCGCTCACGGTGGCTCGACGGGCAAGCCAGGGAAGAATCTTGGGCATTCTCATCGGTTAACTCCTCTGATCAGGGTCCGCACCGGCTTCGCGGCAGATGACACCTCGGCGACCGCCCTCGCAGGGCGACTGGGCGCAAAGCCATTTCGGACAGACAGGACTGCCAAGCAAAATTCGTGCAAGGCTTGCGTCTGGGTAGGCATGCGTCTTGCTTGACACTGTCCGACGGCAGCGCGCTGCCTGTCCGCCGAGCGATGCCAGCGCGGCGTGTCGCGGGCGGAATCGTCGTCCTGACGGGTCGGCGTTGGCTTGGCGTCGCCGAGTGGGTGCAGGGCACCACCGATCGACGGCACAAAGCCGGTGCGCGGCTTGTGCGGGAATCCCCAAGACGGGGCGGCAGGTTCCGGCGCTGCCCGCAGCCACAGACTGGCAGGGCTACCGGCAGTTGCGTCGAGCCGCCCTGGCGGTTGTTGACAGCGGGTGCGCTTTGGCCCGCGAGTGGTAAGGACGCGCGCCGGCTACCACGCTGGCCGTCGTCTGCTGTGATGCTGATCAACCGAAAGAAAGGAAAGCGATGAACAGCGAGCGCAAGGCCATTTTGACCGTTGCCGGGGAAGACCCCGTGTCTTTTTCCGTCCTGGCGCCCACGCATGGCAGGGACTGCCTCGACATTCGCACCCTGGGCGCCAGGACCGGTTTCTTTGCCTACGATTCGGGCTTCGCGTCTACGGCAAGCTGCAAGACAGCGATCACCTTCGTCGACGGCGAGCGGGGCGAACTTCTCTATCGCGGCTACCCGATCGAGCAACTTGCCGAACAGTGCGGCTTCCTCGAGGCAGCTTATCTGCTCAAGAACGGCGAGCTACCGAACGCCGCGCAACTGCAGTCCTTCGCGTCGGCCGTTCGCGAGCACACGCCGGTGCACGAACAGATGGTGAAGCTGTACCAGGGCTTCCGGCGTGACGCGCATCCGATGGCCGTGATGGTTGGCGTGGTCGGAGCCCTGTCGGCGTTTCATCATGACGCGGCGGACTTCTCCGATGCCGCGCAGCGCAGCCTCAGCTTCCACCGGCTGGTCGCCAAGATGCCGGCGATCGTGGCGATGGCCTACAAGTACACGATTGGCGATCCGTTCATGAATCCGCGCGCCGATCTCGGCTACGCCGCCAACTTCATGCACATGATGTTCGCGACGCCGTGTGAGGAGTATCGGCCGAACCCGGTACTGGTGCGCGCTCTGGACCGGCTTCTGCTGCTCAATGCCGACAACGGCCTCGATGCGTCGACGGCGACCGTTCGCATGGCCGGTTCCTCAGGCGCCAACCCGTTTGCCTGCGTGTCGGCGGCGATTGCCTGCCTGTCTGGCCCAGCGCACGCTGGCGGCAGTGAGGCGAGCCTGGCCTTGCTCGAAGAAATCGGCGACGCGTCGCATCTCGGTGAATACATCTCGCGGGCCCGCGCAAGGGCCAGGGCCCATCCGGACAGCGATGGCTTTCGTCTGGCGGGCTTTGGTCACCGGGTGTTCGTGGACCACGATCCGCGCGCGCAGTTGATGCGCGAAGTGTGCCAGGAGGTGCTGAAGGAGCTCGATCTCGAAGACGATCGCCTGTTCAGGCTGGCGATGGCGCTCGAACGGATCGCTCTCGAAGATCCTTGGTTCGTCGACAAGCGAATGTACCCGAACGTCGACTTCTACTCGGGCATCGTTCTCAAGGCGATCGGTGTGCCGCCGTCGATGTTCACCGCCATCCATGCGCTGGCCCGCACGGTTGGCTGGATGGCGCAGTGGGAAGAGATGCTGGCCGATCCCGAATACAAGATCGCCCGGCCGCGCCAGCTCTATTTCGGCATCCGCCGGCGCGAGATGACAAACCTGTCGTTGGCGCAACCGGCGCACGCGGAGCCATGACCGCCCAACTGCCCGGACGCGCGGCCGTGCGTCAGCGCTGACGCTCCGGCACGGCAGCCGTCACGCCAGGCGATTCGGCGACGCGCTTCGCCCGGCCGCCGGCCCGGACATCAATCCGGGAAGGAGTTCGGGCGGTAGCTGCAGGCGTGCGAGCAGCGTTTCGCGACTGATGTGAAGCAGCTTCTCGATGGCGGCGAAGTCGTCGGGAATCGCCGCATCGGTCCAGCCGTCGACCGAGTGGCGCGCCAGATTGACGGCCAGCTTGACGTTCTGCACCCTGGGCAACTGCCCGTTGCCATCGTCCATCAAGGTGGTCAGCAAGGCAGGCAGGTGCCAGACCTCACAGAGGGCCAGTTGCAGGTCGGCCAGCGGAAAGCCAAGGACCTGCTGCTGGACGCTGGCGCTGCGCAGGTTTCGGTCGGCGTGCAGCAGCGAGCGAATCTCCATGGCCAGTTCGGGTGCGAAGCACCACAGCAGGATCTCGGCGAGGTCGTGCAACAGCGCAGCGAGTGCCACTTCCTCGACGTTCATGTCGTGGCGGGCGAACGCCCACTCGTGCGCATAGCGCGAAGCGCGCTGCGCGCGTAGAACGACCTGCAGCATGCCCAGCAACGCTTGCGGCTGCTGGCTGAGCATGCTCTCTATGGCAAGTGGTTTCTCGAACGTGCGGAAGAAGGGCTCGACACCGAGCATCATGACGGCGCTGGCGATGTTCGTGATGTCGCTGCGCAGGTGCTTGCTGCCGACGGACTGGATGAAAGCCACTACGCGCACGGCGAGCAGTGGATCCTGCAGCACGATGTCGGTGATGTCGCGGCCATTGACCCGCTCGACCTGTTGCCGAGCCTTGTCCAGGCGGCGCACCGTCTGACGAAGAATCGGGATCTCGGCATCGCTGACGAGCATCAGCCAGCCGGCAAGGTCCTGTGGCAAACGCTTGTTGAGCATTGACGTTGCCTTCGCAAAGGCGTCAGACAAGCGCGTCGACCAAAAGGTGCCGGACGGCGCGCACGGGGTTCGGCAGATGGTAGCGGCAGCCTTGCGCGCCCGCAAGTGCTGACTGCCAACGCCGCTCGCTGGCCAATGCAGCCGCCGCCTGGGCCCCCCGTGGGGTCCACAGCGGCAGGCTCCGCTTCAGAAGCGTTCGTCGGGCCGCAAGTAGCGCCATTGCCCCGGCGGCAGCTTGCCGAGCGATACGCCGCCGATACGAACGCGCTTGATGTCCGTCACCTGCAGGCCAACCAGTTCACACTGGCGCTGGATCTGTCGCTTTCTGTTCTCATGCACGACGAAGCGTAGTTGCTGTTCGCTGAGCCATGACACCTGAGCTCGTTCGAGTCTGACGTTGTCCAGCGACAGTCCGTGCCGGAGCAGTTGCAGACCATCGGGCGACAGCTCGCCCTGCACGCGCAGGTGGTATTCGTTTTCCAGGCGCGCGCCACCGCCGGTCAGGCGGCGTGCCACGCTGCCGTCCTGCGTGAACACCAGCATTCCGTGTTCCTCGGTGTCGAGTTTGCCGGCGACGGCCAGACCACGCAGGTGACTCGCCTGAAAACGACGGCACGTGCCGTCTTCAGCCCAGTGCGTGTCAGGGCGGATGAGCGTGGCGATCGCGGCAAGGCCAGCGTCGGGCGCTGCCGCGTCGCCGATCGGCTTGTTGAACACGATGGTGACGCTGGCCGTCTGGTGTTGGCTGGCGGCGTTCGTGATCTCGATCTTCGCCTTGGGGCTGACGCGTGCGCCCAGGCGGGTGACGACGACACCGTCCACTGTCACCCAGCCATTCTCTATCCATTCGTCGGCTTCGCGCCGCGAGCAGAGGGCCAGCTGACTCACCAGCTTCGACAGCCGTGGCGGCTCCTTCGCCAGGCCGCGTTGGCGGTCGCCGGCAGTCGCCGCTTCCGGCATGGCCGTGGCAGGTGGAGTTGGTTCGGCCGGCGCCGGTGGCGGCCTGCTTTCAAGCATCGCCGGCAAGGGCTCGCCCACTGCGTCCTGCGCAACTCGAACCGGCGGCGCCGCGCGCACGCCGGTACTGCGGGCGATGCCGCGTGGAGGATAACTTTTGGCAGGCCTGGCAGGGCTGGCAGGGCTGGCAGGCTGGGCAGCCTGGGCAGCCTGGGCAACCTGGGCAGGCCGGGCGGTCTTGCCCGGTTGATCGGCAACGCGAGCGCCGGTGGGGCTGTCCTCGGCTCCCTTGTCTGGTGCATCAGTGCGCTGCGGCCGTTGCCCCGCGCTGGCCGGCACGCGGTTGTCGCGATCCACTTTCTGTGGCCACCTCGTCGTCGCCTTGCTGCCCCCGCGGATCGGCTTGCGGGTTGGCGACCGGTCGACCGGATGGGTGGTGACGGTGTTTCGCGGCAGTTTCAGTATCGAGCGGGGCATGGCGAGTCTTTCCGGCGGGCTGGCCGCGTAGTTTACGCCAGAAGCCGTCCCTTCTCCCACTCGCCGCGGCAACCGGCGGTCGCTCTCCTTGCGGCGAGCCTGTTCCGTTGGCCCGGCGGGCGCGGCGGCCGCGCAGTGGTGGACCGCTGGCGAGCGCAGGCGCAAGGGAGCTTAACGTGGTGGCGGTGGCGGGGATCCCGCGGGCGGACGCGGTGGCGGCGGGCCGGCCGGTGGTGGGGGGGGCGGCTGGTAACCGTCGGCACTCCCGTCCTTCACGGCGACGCCTCCGATCACCGGAACCTTGTGGCCGCGCGCGTACATGCACTGTACGTAACTCTGGTCATAGCGTTGCTGCAGCGCCTGACTCGATGCGTTGGCAGCGCCAACTCCCGCCGTGCTGCCCGCCAGCAGGCCGACGCCGGCACCGACGGCGGCTCCCCGCGAACCGTTGATGGCTGCTCCGAGCGCCGCCCCGACAAGCGTGCCGATCGCGGCACTCGCCGCACCGGCATCGACGGCCGCCTGCGCAGGACTCTGCGGTCCGATCGCCTCGCGGGCGTAGCTCCTGCACATGGCGTCGTCGGCCCGGAAGGTCTCGAAGCGCTGGCCTGATCCCGGCAGGGCAGTGACGCTCGGGCCCTCCGGCGGTAGGCTGACACAGCCGGCGAGCACACAGAGCAACAGGGGCGCGAATCGGCATGGGCTGGGCATGGGTAGTCTCATCAAGAGGATCTGTCGACTTTCTGGTTGACGACGCCCTTGCCCTGAGGACACAGCGAGTCGCACGTGTTTTGCGGCGGGCATCCTTCCCATAACGCAGCCGCCGCCGACAGGCTGACGTGCGGCAAGGACTTCATCGCGCGCAGCCGATGCTCGTCTCTTTTGCAGTCAGCTGGCACATGCGACCCCTCAGGAGGTCTGCACCTTTCCGTTCTGAGGCGATTGCGGGCACAGATCGTGCTGTCGGCGGCCGTTTCTGGTACGCTCGCAGCGATGGAGGTGTCGTCGCGACGAGCGTCACCGATCAGCCGGGTGCCCTGCCCTGACTGGTTTTCGCGGCAGCTCGCGGGGTGCGGCGCGACACCCTCCCTCGACCTGATTCGACAGGCCTCACCGGCGGCTGCGCGGACGCAGCGGACGCTCGTGAGCGTGCCGGGTCAGCCCCGACCATGATCTGTTTGCCGCCATGCCAGAACATCCTGCAAGTGCCATCGGCAATCTCGCCGACCTCGAGGAAGGACAGATCGCGCTGTCGCGATTCATCGTGCAGCATGAGCGTGGTTTGTACGTCAAGCGGTCGCGCCTCGAGTCGGCAACGGACTTCCTCGATTTCGTCAATCGTGTGGTGGGCGTCGGCCTCTACTTCCGGGCTCTCGATTATTCCCAGTTCATCGCGCTCCTTTACGACGATCCGCCGGGCGACGGCAAGGAGGTGGCCGACGAAGTCTTCGTCGCTGCCGACATCACGTGTTTTCAGCCCGAACGCCAGGCGCTCTACAAGGGATTGCGGATCGAGAATGGCGAGGTTGCGTACATGTTTCAGCCGGTCTACCTCGAATCGGTGATCGATCGGACGGTGATCCAGGAAAGCGAGGATGGCCGCCAGGTGGTGAGTGGTGGCGGCCAGCACTCCAGCGAGGCGCGCACCCAACTCGACATCGATGAGTTCATCGCCAGTGCCTGGGAAAAGGGCGTGCGCTTCGGCATCGATGTCGCGGCGGTTCAGGAGGCGATCCAGCTCGACAAGCCGGTGCGGCGGGTGGTGGCGCGCAGTCGGCCATTCGTGCCGGGCAAGGACGCCGAAATGGTCGAGCAGGCGGCGGGCCTGCGTCGCAACAACGCCCCACGCCGGCTTCTCGGGGGACGCGTCGATCTCCGCCAGTTCGAAACCCGCTATCCGCAAGTGGCCGCCGGGATACGCCTGGTGAAGAAGGTGCCGCGCACTCCCGGGGTCGACGGGCGTGACATCAGTGGCGAAGTCCTGCCGGCGCCCGCACCCAGGGACTTCGACCTGGAGAGCATGGCGGGTCCCGGCACGTGCGTCAGCCGCGACAAGGATGGCGAGTTCCTGGTGACTTCCGTGAATGGCTTTCTCCACATCGACACGCGCACCAACCAGTTCTCGGTCGCCGACAAGATCGTCAGCCATGAGGGGGTCAGTGCGCGCACCACCGGCGATCTCCTGCTCACCGGCGAAATCTACGAGCAGCACGGTGAGATCCAGGAGAAACGCATCGTCAAGTGCCGCAGCATCACGGCCTACGCCGACGTCTTCGGCAACATCGTGTCGGCCGGCGGGGTCGTCCATCTGAAGCACAATCTGGTTGGCGGCAGCGCCAGCAACGACGACGGCGACATCCTCGTCGATGGCGTCGCCTCGGGATCGACGCTGACCGCGCAGCACGGCTGCATCAACGTCAAGCGGGCGGACAACTGTGTGATCATGGGCAGCCAGGTAATCATCGGCCACGCGACGAACTGCGAAATCGTCGCCGACGACGTCAGCATCGATGTTGCCGAAGCCTGCGCGCTGGCCGGGAAGACCCTCCATGTACGGCATTCCCAGTCGCGTCGGGAGCTTGACAGCGTCCTGCTGGTTCTCTTGCCGGACCTGTCGAGCTACGAGGCGAAGATTGCCGCCCTGCAACAGAAACGCGCGGCGGTGACGGCGCAGGTGGCGGGACATCGCCAGAAGATCGATGCCTTGCGCGGTGAGAAGGAACTGGCCAGCTATCTTGCGCTGGCCGGCAAGTTGCGACGCCACGAACTGACCCTGAGCGCCGAGCAGCAGGTCGGCTGGCGCAGGCTCTCGGCCCAGGTCGCACCTCTCCTGCGTACTCTGAGTCAGCTCAGCGAAGTGGTGAACGAGATGGCGGCAGAGGCAAGCGGCCTTGCCGTGCAGATCGATGAGGTGGGGGTCAGCAAGGAAAATGCGTGCAGTGGGGTCGCGTGTACCGTCGACAGCGTGGAAGGCGAAACACGCGTCAGCACGCTGCTCATCCGGTTGGCCGAAACACCGCTGACGGCGCTGACGGGCAAGGATCTGAAGGCCCGGTTGCGGCGCACCGACGGCGCGACGAGACTTCTTTTTACCGGAGCGACGGGTAGCTTTGCCTGGGCATTGCGAACGCCGCCGGCCTGATGCACGGCGGCGGCCGGCAAGCGACGAGGGTGAGCGCCGTGCCGCAGGTGAGGGTCGTGACGCCTCCTACCCCTCGGCAAGCCGCCTGGCGATATGGTCGAGAGCCTCCTCGATCTGATCGATCAGGATAAGGCACAGGTCACCCGCCTGCAATTCCGCCAGCGCCGTGTCGATGGCGAGAAACTCGCCGTGGATTTCCTGTATCTCGGAGGCTCGCCGAGCGCTCTGCAGGCCCTGTTGCAGCAAGGCCAGGACTTCGCCGTCAGCGCGACCGCGTTGGCACTGATCCTGATAAAGCACGACCCGATCGAAGGCGCTCCCAAGGATCTCGGTCTGTCGGCGAATGTCTTCGTCGCGCCGATCACCCGCACCGCTGATGACCACCGAGCGCTTGCTGCCGGGGCCTGACGGCAGGTTGTCGACGGCGTTGACCAGGGCCTGAATGGCGTCCGGGTTGTGGCCATAGTCGGCAATCAGCGTGGCACCGCGATAACTGAACACGTTGAAGCGGCCGGGTGCGGTCTGTGCATCGTTGACGAAGCTGGCCAGGCCGCTGCGAATCGTCGCCCAGTCCACGCCCAGCGCCCAGGCGGCGGCGACCGCCGCCATGGCGTTTTCCACCTGGAAGCCGATGGCGCCCTTCTGGGTGACCGGGATGGCGGCCAGCGCGAGCCGATGTTCGACACCGCCGCCTGAGGCGACGAGCGCATCCCCGTCCCGGTAGACGACGCGTTTGCGCTGCGCTCGGTGCATGGCCATCAGCGGATGATTGCGGTCGCAGGCGAAGAAGGTGACGGTTCCCGGGCAGGAATCGGCCATCCGCGCCACCATCGGATCGGCGGCATTGAGGACAGCGACGCCGGACACGGGCGTGACGTTCTGGACGATGACGCGTTTCACCACCGAAAGGTCTTCGACCGTGCTGATGTAGGAAAGCCCAAGGTGATCGCCAAGGCCGATATTGGTGACTACCGCGACATCGCAACGGTCGAAGCCGAGGCCTTCGCGCAGCACTCCGCCGCGCGCCGTTTCGAGCACCGCCGCGTCCACGCCGGGGTGCAAGAGGACGTTCCTGGCGCTCTTCGGGCCGCTGCAATCGCCGGTGTCGATGCGCCGACCCTCGACGTAGACGCCGTCGGTCGTCGTCATGCCGACACGCAGGCCCTGCTCGCCCAGAATGCTGGCGATCAGGCGAACGGTGGTCGTCTTGCCGTTGGTTCCCGCCACAGCAACCAGAGGAATGCGCGCGTCGTCGCCATCGGCAAACATGCTGGCGATGATGGCTTCACCGACCGGGCGCCCCTTGCCGAACGACGGTTGCAGGTGCATGCGCAGCCCTGGCGCCGCGTTGATTTCGACGATGCCGCCGCCCTGGGCTTCGAGGGGGCGCAGGACGCTGTCGCAAACCACGTCGACGCCGGCGATGTCGAGGCCGATCGTCTGGGCAGCAGCGATCGCCTGGGCCGCGAACTCGGGATGGACGTCGTCGGTCACGTCGGTCGCGGTGCCGCCGGTCGACAGATTGGCGTTGTTGCGCAGAACCACGCGCCTGCCCCGTGCAGGCACGGACTCCGCCGTCAGTCCGGCGCTCGTCAGGCGGGCCAGCGCCACCTCATCGAGACGAATCCGGGTGAGTGAGGTGGCGTGGCCTTCACCACGCCGCGGGTCGAGGTTAACACGCTCGACCAACTGGCGGATGCTGTGGACGCCGTCGCCGATAACCAGCGGTGGGTCGCGGCGGGCAGCGGCGACGACCTTGTCGCCGACCACCAGCAAGCGGTAGTCGTGACCCGGCAGATAGCGCTCGACGAGGACTTCGTCGCTGACCTCGAAGGCGATCGCGTAGGCGGCTTCGATCTGTTCGCGGGTGGCCAGGTTGACGGCGACGCCCTTGCCCTGGTTGCCGTCCTGCGGCTTGACGACGACCGGGCAACCGATCTCGCAGGCAGCGGCCCAGGCGTCCTCGGCGCTGAGCACCGGCCGCCCGCTCGGAACCGGCACACCCGCCGCATGCAGCAGAACCTTGCTGAGTTCCTTGTCCTGGGCGATCGATTCGGCAACCGCGCTGGTGCGGTCGGTTTCCGCCGCCTGTATGCGCCGCTGGCGGCTGCCCCAGCCGAACTGGACCATGCTGCCTTCAGTAAGCCGGCGGTAGGGAATCCGGCGCGCCACCGCCGCATAGACGATGGCCCCGGTGCTCGGGCCCAGGCGGACATCCTCGTCGAGTTCGCGCAGACGGTCGAGCGCCTCATCGAGGTCGAAGGCGGCATTCTCGCCGGCCGCCCGGCAGAGATCCTCGGCGAGCTCGAAAGCCAACCGGCCCACCGCCTCTTCGCTGTATTCGACAACCACCTGATACGTGCCGACCTCGACGGTCTGTGCCGTGCGGCTGAACGTCACCGGGCAGCCCGCCTGCGCCTGCAGGCCGAGCGCCGCAAACTCGAGCGCCTGCGCCATGGAGACCGCTTCGTCATGACCGAGCGGTCGCAGCATGGCGAGTTCCGGGAAGCGCTCGCGCAGTCGCGTTTCGAAACCCGGCAGGTTGTCGATGTTGCGCTCATCTTCGGTACAGCAGACGATCGCCTCAATCGCCGTATGGCGGCTCCAGAGATTGGGACCACGCAGAGCGCGGATACGCGAAACTTGCATTGACGTTTTCCTCTTTCGGGTTCAGCCCGGAGCGGCTTGGGGATCGGCGGAATGATCGACGGCGTGCCGACTCAGGTGATGGTGAAGGTTTCCAGGCCGGTGCGTATCAGCTCGGGTGCGATGCCGAGCGCCCATGCCGCGCCGGCGGCAGCAAGGATGTTCTCGACCTGGCCGCTGCCAGGCTCGATGCCGGTGAGTGGTACACCTTCGAGGTTGACGATCGCCTGCTCGTCCAAGCCGCGGGCGAGCACCACCTTGCCGTTGCGCACGAAAACGCTCCGCCTGCCTTGCGTCCGGTGCTCGACGAGCGTCGGCAAGTCGGGGTCGGCAGCAAAGAAGATGACCTCGCCATCGCACAGCGACGCCATGTCGACCAGCATCGGCTGGGTGGCGTTGAGTACTGCCGCACCGGTCGGCAGCACCAGATCGACCTGTGTGCGGAGAACGGTGAACACCTGCTCGGGGGTGCCGATGTCGTGACGGCCGAAGTGCTGTGCGGCGTCGACGTTGGTAACCACGCCGATCTGGCAGCGGTCGTAGGCGAGGCCTTCGCCGAGAATCGTGTCCGTCCCGTTCTCGAAGACGGCCGCGTCGACGGCGCGGTTCATCAGGATGCGGTGCGCGGAGCCCCAGTTGGCGCTGTCTCCCTGGGCGATGCAGCGCCGATCGACATACAGCCCCTGGCTGCAGGCGAGACCCGTATGCTGGCCGGCAAGCGTCAGAAAGCGAGCGATCAGGCGGGCAACGGTGGTCTTGCCGAAGCTGCCGGTGACCCCGACGATGGGAATCCGGCCGTCGTCGCCATTGGGAAACAGTTCATCGACGATGGCGCGACCGACCGGGCGAGGCTGGCCGGTTTCGGGCTTCAGGTGCATCAACAGGCCCGGACCGGCATTGACCTCGACAATGGCGCCGCGCTGTCCGTCGAGCGGCCGGGAAATATCCTCGCAAACGAGGTCAACGCCGGCGATGTCGAGTCCGACGATGCGTGCGGCGAGGGAGACCGTGGCCGCGGTGTCCGGATGCACGAGGTCGGTGACATCGTCGGTGTGGTTGCCGCTGCGCACGATGAGGACTTCACGTCCGGCCGCCGGGATCGAATCCGGGGCGAACCCCTGGCGAGACACCTCGAGACGGGCGACCGGGTTGTCGGCGAGATCGATGATGTCGAGCGGAAACTCTTCGGCCGCACCCCGGCGGGGATCCGAATTGATCTGCTGGTCGATCAGTTCGTTGATCGTTGCCTTGCCGTCACCGACGACCTTGGCGATCTCGCCACGGGCGGCGGCGGCGAGCTTGCCGCCGACGACCAGCAGCCGGTGTTCGGAGCCGCGCACGTAACGTTCGACGATGACGCCGCTGCCTTCGACGACGGCCGCCGCATAGGCGGACTCGACTTCCGCACGCGCCATTAGATTGGTAAACACGCCGCGCGCGTGGTTGCCGTCGGATGGTTTGACGACCACCGGAACGCCGATGTCCTCGGCGGCTTCCCAGGCGTCCTCGGCACTCTCCACCAGACGTCCCTCGGGAACCGGCACGCCGCAGGATTGCAGCAGCGTCTTGGTCAGGTCCTTGTCGCGCGAGATGCCCTCGGCAATCGCGCTGGTGCGGTCGGTCTCGGCGGTCCAGATGCGTCGGCTGCGCGCGCCGTAGCCGAGTTGCACGAGATTGCCGGTGGCCAGCAGTCGGATCGCCGGAATGCGACGGTCCTTGGCGGTCGCCGCTTCGACGATGCAGCCCGTACTCGGTCCGAGCAGCTTGCGTTCGGCCATGTCGGCCAGGCGCTCGACGGTCGCGGCAACGTCGAACGGGGTGTCCTGAATGGCCGCCAGCAACAGGTCGCGGCCGGCGTGCAGGCAGGAGCGGGTGACATCGTCGTGCCACGCGCGAACGACCACCTTGTAGACGCCGCGTGTCGACGTCTCCCTTGCCTTGCCGAAGCCTCCAGGCATGCCGGCCAGATTCTGCAGTTCGAGGGTCACGTGTTCGAGGATGTGCGCCGGCCAAGTGCCTTCCTGGACGCGTCGCAAAAACCCGCCCGGTTCGCCGTAGCTGCAGCGATGGTCAGCCAGGGACGGCAGCAGGGCGGTCAGACGCTCATAGAACCCGGGGATGGTGTTCGACGGAAAATCTTCGAGTTCGCCGATATCGACGATCGCCTCGATGACCGGACGGTAGGTCCAGATGTTCGGGCCGCGCAGGTAGCGGATCTCGAGAAACTTGATGTCTTTTGTCTTCATGTCGTCAGTCCAGGCACGGGAAGGTGGCGCGCATTGGCGAGAAATGGGCGGCCGGTCGTCGGGGCCGTGGCCGGGATCTTCGTGGGCATAACGTCCGGTCCGGCAATCGGCTGACCGGCAGGCGATGCCGGTGGCGGACCTGGCCTCACAGGAAACGGTCGAGAAACCGCCGACTCTGCTGGTCGAGTGCATGGCGGTCACGGATCAGGTAGTGAATGCCATGGCTGTCGGCGATCAGCAGTGCCGGCGCCGTCAGGCGGCGGATGTCTTCTTCCCCCTTGAGGATCAGATGCGCGCTGCCACGATCGGTTTGCACCTCCCAGGTACTCGGCGTGGCGAAACTCGAGACGCTGACGATGCGCCTGATCTCGGGCATGAACTCGCGGCGGGCAAGCTCGGTTTCCACCAGGATGCGAAAGTCGTCGGGCAAGTCGCTCAACTGGTCGATCCAGGCGAGTTCCCGGCCGTGCGGATCGACCAGGGCGATACCGTGCTCGGGGGCGGTGATCGGAAAGGCGCGGACCGGCACGACGCCCTCGTGCACTTCGCCGTCGGTGCCGGTGCACTCCAGCCGCCCGAAAGCGTTGCGGCACAATCGATAGGGGGGTGGGTCCATCATTCGCGGTCTCCCTCGTCCTTGGGGTCGACGCGAAGGGTGTGCAACTGGTCTTCGGTGTCGACGTTGCGTGCCTGGGCCTGGTAGAGGCGGTAGTAGTGGCCCTCGCGAGCCATCAATTCATCGTGGCTGCCGGCTTCGACGATGCGGCCACGGTCGAGAACGACCAAGCGGTTGGCATCCCGCAGGGTGGACAGGCGGTGCGCGATGGCAATCGTCGTGCGGCCGCGCACCAGGTTGTCGAGCGCCTTCTGGATCTCCTTCTCGGTCGTCGTGTCGACCGACGAGGTGGCCTCGTCGAGGATGAGGATCGGCGGGTCGATAAGCAGGGCCCGCGCGATCGAGATGCGCTGGCGTTCACCGCCCGACAGCGCCTGGCCGCGTTCGCCGACAAGCGAGTCGTAGCCGTGCGGCAGACGCAGGATGAACTCGTGGGCGTGCGCGGCGCGCGCGGCGGCGATGATTTCGCACCGCGTCGCCGTGGGTCTGCCGTAGGCGATGTTCTCGGCAATGGTGCCGAAGAACAGGAAGGGCTCCTGCAGCACCAGGCCGATGTTTTTGCGGTACTCGGCGACCGGTATCGAACGGACGTCCACGCCGTCGATCAGGATCGCTCCTTCGGTGACGTCGTAGAAGCGCGAGATCAGGTTGACCAGGGTACTCTTGCCGGAGCCACTGTGGCCGACGAGGCCGACCATCTCGCCCGGCTCGATGACGATGCTGATGTCGCGGGTGACGCTGCGCGTCCCGTAGCGGAAGCCGACGCTGCGCAGTTCGATGCGGCCGGAGACGCTGGGCAGGTGCACCGGATTGATCGGCTCGGGAACGCTCGACACGTGGTCGAGGATGTCGAAGATTCGCTTGGCGCCGGCGGCTGCCTTCTGCGTCACCGAGACGATACGGCTCATCGAGTCGAGGCGCAGGTAGAAGCGGCTGATGTAGGCGAGGAAGGCGGTGAGCACGCCGACGGTGATCTGGTCCTTGGCGATCTGCCAGATGCCGAAAGCCCAGACGATGAGCAGGCCGAGTTCGGTAAGCAGGGTGACGGTCGGCGAAAACAGTGACCAGACCTTGTTGACCCGGTCATTGACGTCCAGATTGTGCGCATTGGCGGCGCGGAAGCGCGCCGCTTCGCGTTGCTCCTGGGCAAAGGCCTTGACCACCCGGATGCCGGGGATCGTGTCGGCGAGCACGTTGGTCACCTCCGCCCAGACTCGGTCTACTCTTTCGAAACCGGTGCGCAGCCGTTCGCGAACCACATGGATCAGCCAGGCGATGATCGGCAGCGGCAACAGGGTCACCGCGGCCAGCCAGGGGTCGATCGATACCAGGATGGCCGTCGTCATGACGATCATCAGCACGTCGGTGGCAAAGTCGAGCAGGTGCAGCGAAATGAAGATGTTGATGCGGTCGGTCTCCGAGCCGATGCGCGCCATCAGGTCGCCGGTACGCTTGCCGCCGAAGTATTCCTGCGACAGCTTCAGCAGATGCTCGTAGGTGGTCGTGCGCAGGTCGGCGCCAATGCGCTCGGACACCAGCGCAAGTATGTAGGTGCGGCCCCAGCCGAGCACCCAGGCCACCAGCGACGAGCCGAGCAGGCCCGACAGATAGAGCGCGACCAGCCCGGGGTCGATCGCCTTGCCGTTCTGGTAAGGGATCAGCACGTTGTCCATCAGCGGCATCGTCAGATAGGGGGCCACCAGGGTCGCTGCCGTGGTCAACAGAGACAGCAGGAAGCCGGCAAGCAGTTGCCCCCGGTAGGGGCGGGCAAAGCGTCCCAGGCGCAACAGGGTCCACGTCGACGGGGGTTCGTGGATCTCCTTGCTGCACACCGGGCACTCTTCCTGGCCGGCGAGCAGCGGTGTCTCACAGTTCGGGCACAGCGCGAGCGCGGATACGGCCGGGATTTCCCCGGTCAGTCGGAAGCTGAGCTGGCGGGCGAAGTGATCGACCAGACGCCCGGCGGCAACATCGCTGCCGAGGGTGTAGCGCCAATGCCCGAGCAGCGAACTGGCGTCACACAGTTCGAGGGTGCCGACACCGGCGTGATCGCGGCGCGCCAGCGTCAGGCCGCGCCGGTAGTTCCAGGCCTGCCACTGCGTGTCGTCGGCCGACATCGCCAGCAGCCGCTCGCTGGTGACAATGATCATCCCGGGAGCGAAGCGCAACGATGCATCGAGGTCGATCGCCAGCCAGGCGAGCAGTCTCTCGTCTTCGGCCAGTGCCATGCCGGCAGCCTGCAGGCGTGCCGACCAGTCGGCCGGCAGCGCCGGTGGCGACGGTCCACCAAGGGTCGCCGCTGGCAACGCGGATGAAAGATCGGGTCGAGTCATGGCTTGGCCGATTCTTGAACGGGTCTGCGGGGCACGCAAAGGCCGCAAGTATACTCGTCATGCCTGTCCACATGGCGTTGTCCGGGTCCCGGGCAACGCTTCAGGCGCATGGACCTCAGAGGGTAAGCCGATCGCTGGCCAGACAGTGGGCCTTCTGCAGGCCGGCGATGGTCGGCAACAGGTTCAGCCCGGTGGCCTGCCTGCACTGCGTGGCGCGGGCCAGCAAGTCGACGAAGGGAAGATCCACCGGATCGCCGGCGGTGGCGAAGGCGATCGTATTGCCGCCATCGCAGGAGGGAAAGAGCACTGCGCGGCCGTCGAAGGCGCGGCCGATACGCTCGGCGCTGGCCTGGAAACCACGCTCGCGGCCGAGCAGGTTGATCGCCAGTAGTCCCTCGTCGCTCAAGCGAGCGCGGCAGGCCTGGTAAAATGGCAGGGTGTCAAGGACCCCGGCGCGCGCGTTCCGGTCGAAGCCGTCAACCAGGATGTAGTCGTAGAGTGCGCCGCCCCGGAGCATGTATTCGGCGCCGTCGGCAATGACGATGCGCAGTCGCAATGGGTCGTCGGGCAACTTGAAATGCAGTCGGGCGACGAGTTCGACCTGCGGATCGATCTCGACCACGGTGATCTGCGTGGCCGGCAACTGGCGATGAATGAACTTGGCCAGCGACCCGGCGCCGAGACCGATGAGCAGGGCCGCGCGGGGCCAGGGCGGGTCGCGCAGCAGCAATCCGGCCATCATCTCGCGCGTGTAGATCAGTTCGAGCGCATACGGGCGTTGCACGCGCATCGCTCCCTGCACCCACGTGGAAGCGAAATGGAGATAGCGTACGCCAGCCTGCTCGCTGACTTCGATGGTGTTGCGTGCCATGGGACGGTCGGAGGTTCGTTTTCGCGGGAGCGTCCGGGAGCGACGGCGTCTGAACTATAATCGCGCCACGCCTCGCCTGGTTTGGCATGCGGAGGTGGCCGACAAGCTGCGGTATCCCGAAGTGGCCGGCCGGGCGTTTGGCGCGCGGGCCGTACTTGCTTCGCGTCCGCCAGGCGCTATGATACTTGCCGATACGAGGTCAAAGGGCAAAAATGGAACAGGCGGTTCTCTTCGCCGACATCACCGGTAGCACCAGGCTCTACGAAACGATCGGCGACAGCGCTGCGAAGCGGTTGGTGGACGCTTGTCTCGGTGTGCTTCGCGCCGTCACCGCCGAGTTCGGCGGGCGCGTCATCAAGACGATCGGCGATGAGTTGATGTGCGTCTTTCCGAGCCCGGACGCGGTGGCGCAGGCGGCATGCGAGATGCAGAGCCGGATTTCCGAGGATGACTCGGCGACACAGCATGGCCTGTCGATCCGCATCGGTTTCCACGCCGGCCCCCTCATCGAGGAGAGCGGGGATGTGTTCGGCGATGCCGTGAATACGGCGGCGCGGATTACCGACCTGGCCAAGGCCGGTCAGATCATCACCACCGAGGCGGCGGCGCACATGATGTCCCCCGAGCTACGCGATTCGACGCGCGGCATGGGCAGCTTTCCGGTGCGCGGCAAGACCGAGTCGATCGCCATCTGCGAGGTCATCTGGCAGGTCGACAACCTGACGGTGATCACCGGCAGTGTGCCCAACCTGAGCGCGGCGACGATGTTGCTGCAACTCGACTACGTCGATGGCGCGCTGACCTTCAGGCCCGGCGACGAGGCCGTCACGATCGGCCGCGGCTCCGCCTGCACCATCACCCTGCAGGTGCGATGCGCGTCGCGCACGCATGCGCGAATCGAGTTCCGGCGCGACAAGTTCGTGTTGACCGACAGCAGCACCAACGGGACCTACGTTCAGGCCGACGCCGACGGCGAGGTGGTCCTCAACCGGGAGGACTTCATTCTGCGTGGCAGTGGGCGTATCAGCTTGGGCCACAGCAGCACCGAGGGTGGCGCCGATCTGGCCTGGAGCGTCACTTGCGAGTGAAACGGCGGGCGCTGTTGCGATCGCGCCGGCCCGGGCAGGTACGGTAATCGGTCTCCCGGATCGCGCCTATCGCCGATCGCCCAGCAGGCTCAGCAGTCCTTCGGCGAGGCGTTGCACGCTCTGCGGCTCGGGCATGGGCAACTTGAGGTAGCGCTGCCCGGTGGCCGGGTCGGTTTGTATCCAGGGCGACTGACGCTCGCCCTGCGCGGCTGCGGCCAACTCGCCGAGCAGTTGCGCGCCGGCTGCCAGTAGCGGCGCCCACGGATCGGCGGCGACCGGCTTGGGCGTGCTCGCGGTGGCCGATTGATCCGGCGTCACGCTGCCGAGGTCGGCGGTGGGTTGGCCGGCAGCGGCGCCGGTTGGGGCCGCCGCCCTCGCCTCGACGAGTTCCTCGGCCTCGCCGCCGGGTTCTGCTTCCGGCATCGCGTCCAGCGGTTGAACACCCTGGTTGTCGTCTTCGCTGGCCGCCTCGGTTTCCATCGCGCCGGCAACCTGCTCGACCGTCTCCATGAATTTCGACAGGCGGGTGCCTTGCAGGACGATGTCGCTGTCGCCGCCATCGAGGACGCCGGCGAAGAGCGACTGCTTGAAGGCGAGCACGGACAGCATGCCCTCCTCGATGGTTCCCCTGGCGACAAAGTTGATCACCTGCACGCCGCGTGTCTGACCCAGACGATGAACGCGACCGATGCGCTGTTCGAGCACGGCGGGATTCCACGGCAGGTCCATGTTTACCACCACAGCCGCGGCGTGTTGCAGGTTGAGGCCGACGCCGCCGGCGTCGGTACTGAGAAATACCCGGCAGGCAGGATCGTTGTTGAAGCGGTCGACCAGCGCGCCGCGCTTGTCGCCCGGGACGCCGCCGTGGAAGAGAACATGCTGCCAGTCACGGCCGGCGAGGCGGCGGATGATGAGTTCGTGCGTGCGCAACCACTGGCTGAAGACGACGACCTTGGCTTGCGGATCGCTGAAAATGTCGTCGAGCAGAGCGATCAGTTCGTCGGCCTTGAAACCGTCGTCGGTCTGGTGGTCGAGCAGAAAGCTGCTGTTGCAGGACATGCGCATGTTCTGCAAGGCGCAGTGCAAACGCAGCTGGTCCTTCTCCGAGAGGAAACCGGTGTGCCGCCAGCGATGAACGATCCGCGCCACCTGGGCACGGTTTTCCTCGTGGTGGTCGGCTTGCAAAGGCGTCATCGGCATGAACAGGGTGTTGTCGACACGTTCGGGGAGTTGTTCGAGAACTTCCGCCTTGCGCCGGCGCAGCATGATCGGTGCCAGCGTTTCGCCGATCCGGTGCAGGTCGCGGTAGCCGATGACGCGACCACGCTCATCGCGCTGCTGGTGTTCGTCGAGCAGACGCCAGGTCGGCCCCAGGCGGTGCTGATCGACGAACTGGACGATCGAGATCAGCTCTTCGAGCCGGTTCTCGAGCGGCGTGCCGGTGAGCACCACCGCGTAGGGGCTGTCGATCTGCTTGAGCGCTCGCGCGGCGATCGTGTTCCAGTTCTTGATGCGCTGGGCTTCGTCGACGATCACCAGGTCCGGTGCCCAGGCTTCGATCAGGTCGAGGTCGCGGCTGACCGTTTCGTAGTTGGTGATCTTGCAGAAGTCGTCCTGGGCGTAGCGCGCCTGGCGAATGGCGCGCAGGCCGCCAATGACCGTCGCGCGGCGCTCGGTGAAGCGCGCGATCTCGCGCTCCCACTGGTGCTTGAGCGAGGTCGGGCAGACGATCAGCACGCGTGCGGCGGCGAAATGACGGGCAAAAATCTCCATCGCGGCGAGCGCCTGGACGGTCTTGCCGAGGCCCATCTCGTCGCCGATCAGGGCACGCCCGGCGCGCGCGGCGAACAGTGCGCCGGCACGCTGGTAGGGATAGAGCGCGACTTTCAGCAGTGTCGCCAGCCCAGGACTGTCGGCGCCCTGTGGGTAGGCGTCGGCGAGGGCTTGTCGGCGTATCTCGGCGTCGCGGACTTCGGCAACGTAGGCGAGCGCGTCCTCATCGCAGCGTAACTCGTGGCCCGTTGCGCGCACCTGGTCGACGAGGGCCGGCAGATCGGCGAAGTGTTGCGGCGAGAGCTGCCAGCCGTGGGCGTGATCGAACAACTGCCGCACCATCGGCTGCAGGGCGATGGGGAATTCGCTGCCGAGACGCAGGCGAACCCGTCGCTGCCCGGCATAGTCCAGGAAGAGTTCGCTGAACGATCCCTGGAAGCCGGCGGCGAGGGCCTTGCTGCCGCCCGCCTGGGCCGTCAACTGGGCGAGGGCGAACTCGACGTGCTTGCAGGTGCCCAGGTCGTTGGTCGCGAAGTCCGGACACGAGCAGTGGTTGTCACCGGGAAGCCGGCCGCGAATCACCACGCGGTAGCGTCGGCGGCTGGCCGGGTTGAACACCGCGAACTCGGAGAACACCGGGTCGTCGCCGAGGTTCTCGAGGGCAAACGGCTGCTCGCGGCCGAACTGTCGGCGCAACGCCCGCTGCCACTCGTCGACCGGCAGGTCGGCGGGTTTGCGCTGGCGAGAGAGGCGAGGTTCGGCAGCGCCTCGGGCGGCCGCCTTGCGGCCTCGGGTACTGGCTTTTCCGGGGGTCGTGGGCATGGTGTCGGTAAGCGTGCGGGCTGGTCGGAGGGTTCTGCGGGAGACCGCGCTGGTGGCTGGCGGATTCGCTATTGTAGCGGAGGCGGGCGAGTGCCGACCGGCTCAGCGTTTCAGCCGGGCAAAGGCACTGGCCATGGCGCCTGTCGGCGCAGGCTGGCTGTGCTGGTGCTGCCGGGCCCTGGCCGAGGCCGGTGCGGCAGCAGCCGTCGAAGCCGTCGGCACCTCGTCGGCGAGTCGCATGCTCAGCGCAATGCGCTGGCGCGCCAGGTCGACCTCGAGCACCTTGACTTTGACTACGTCGCCGGCCTTGACGACGGCGCGCGGATCCTTGACGAAGCGGTCGGCGATGGCCGAGATATGCACCAGACCGTCCTGATGCACGCCGATGTCGACAAAGGCACCGAAGTTGGCGACGTTGGTGACGACGCCTTCGAGGATCATTCCCGGCTGCAGATCCTTGACCTGCTCGACGCCTTCCCGGAACGTCGCCGCCCGAAACTCCGGGCGCGGGTCGCGGCCGGGTTTCTCGAGTTCCCGGAGGATGTCGCGGACGGTGGGCAGGCCAAACTTGTCGTCGATGAATCTTTCCGGTTCCAGCGTTCTGAGCATGCGCGAGTCGCCGATGATGTCGCGGATGCTCTTCCTGAGGTCGGCGAGAATACGTTCGACGAGCGGATAGGCTTCCGGGTGTACCGCCGAGCCGTCGAGCGGGTTGTCACTTTCGTTGACGCGCAGGAAGCCGGCGGCCAGTTCGAAGGTCTTCTCGCCGAGGCGAGGCACCGCCCTGAGTGCCTGCCGGTTGGCGAAGGCGCCATGCGTGTCGCGGTGGGCAACGATGTTTGCCGCCAGCGTCGGGCTGAGTCCCGAGACTCGGGTCAGCAGCGGCGCCGAGGCGGTATTGACGTCGACACCGACGGCGTTCACGCAGTCCTCGACCACAGCGTTGAGCGCTCTCGCCAGCCGGGTCTGGCTGACGTCGTGTTGGTACTGGCCGACACCGATCGACTTGGGATCGATCTTCACCAGTTCGGCCAGCGGATCCTGCAAGCGGCGGGCAATCGAAACGGCGCCGCGCAGGCTGACGTCGATGTCCGGGAATTCACGCGAGGCGTACTCCGATGCGGAATAGACCGAAGCGCCGGCCTCGGAAACCACCATCTTGCGCAAGTGCAGTGCCGGCTGCTGGCGGATCAGGTCGGCGACGAGGCGGTCGGTTTCGCGCGAGGCCGTGCCGTTGCCTATGCTGATCAGGTCGACCCGATGTCTAGCCGCCAGCCCGGCCAGCGTGTGCAGCGAACCGTCCCAGTCACGGCGAGGTTCATGCGGGTAGATTGTGGCGGTGTCGAGCAGCTTGCCCGTAGCATCGACGACGGCGACCTTGACGCCCGTGCGCAGTCCGGGATCGAGACCCATGGTCGCGTGTTTGCCGGCGGGTGCGGCAAGCAGGAGGTCCTTGAGATTGGCACCGAAGACGCGGATCGCTTCGGCCTCGGCGCGCTCGCGCAGCGCGTTCATCAGTTCCAGTTCGAGATGCAAGGAGATCTTGATTCGCCAGGCCCAGCGTACCGTGTCGGCGAGCCAGCGGTCGGCCGGCCGGCCCCGGTCCACGATGCCGTAGCGCCGCGCCAGGCGCGCTTCGCAGGGGTTGGGGCCGCCACTGGCCTTGTCGTCGACATCGCTGTCGAGTAGCAGAGCCAGTTGCAGCATGTCTTCGTTGCGTCCGCGCAGGAGCGCCAGGGCGCGATGGGAGGGGATGGCGGCGATCGCTTCCGAGTAGGCAAAATAGTCCCGGAACTTGGCCGCTTCGCTTTCCTTGCCGACGACGACCGTCGACTTCACGACCCCGTGCGCTTCGAGGTAAGCACGTAGCTCGCCGAGCAGTTCGGCGTCTTCGGCGAACTGCTCCATCAGGATCTGGCGGGCCCCGTCGAGGACGCTGCGCGCATCGGCAAAACCGGCTTCGCCATTCAGGTAGCGCTCCGCTTCTTCTTCGGGCGACAAGCCCGGGTCGGCAAGCAAGGCTTCGGCGAGCGGCGCAAGACCGGCCTCGCGAGCGACTTGCGCCTTGCTGCGTCGCCTGGGCTTGTACGGCAGGTAGAGATCTTCAAGGCGCTGCTTGGTTTCAGCGGCCTTGATCTCGGCGGCCAGTTCCGGGCTGAGCTGTCCCTGTTCGTCGATCGAGTGGAGAATGGCTGTCCGACGTTCTTCCATCTCCCGCAGGTAGGTCAGGCGTTCGTCGAGCAGGCGCAGCTGGATGTCGTCGAGACCGCCGGTGACTTCCTTTCGGTAGCGGGCAATGAAGGGCACCGTGGCGCCTTCGTCGAGTAGCGCGGCGGTGGCCAGAACCTGGGGTGGACGGCAGCCGATTTCCTCGGCAATTCTCCGGGCGATTCTCTCGCTCGTTCGTTCTTCGATCGGTAGCAGCATTGGTGGCAGCATCGGTGGCGACAGTTGAAAGTGGACAGGCGCAAGAAAAGAGAGCGCGCACTATGCGGAATCGGCCGACAAAACTCAAGGACGCGGAGGCCTCAAGGCAGGCATGAGCAGGGCTGTAGTCTGACAAAGCCAAGCCCGTTTGTTAGAATCGCGTCTTTCGGCCAATGCTCGGCCACTGGGAGTTCGCCCGTGCACATCGTTTGCCTCGACCTCGAAGGCGTACTGGTCCCCGAAATCTGGATCGAGTTCGCTACCCGGACCGGAATTCCCGAGTTACGGCTGACCACCCGAGACGAACCCGACTACGACAAGCTGATGAAGTATCGGCTGCGTCTGCTGGCCGAGCACCGGCTTGGCCTCGCCGACATCCAGAGAGTCATTGCTGAAATGGGCCCGCTCGAAGGTGCCCGATCCTTCGTCGATGGACTGCGTGAGAACTACCAGCTGATCATTCTCTCGGATACGTTCTACGAGTTCGCCCACCCGCTGATGCGGCAACTTGGCTGGCCAACGCTCTTCTGCCACAGCCTGGAAGCCGATGCCAGCGGCCGGTTGGTCAACTACCGGCTGCGCATGCCTGACCAGAAACGTGAGGCCGTAAGGCGCCTTAAGGATCTCAGGTTCACGGTCGTCGCAGCGGGCGATTCCTACAATGACACGGCAATGCTCGGCGAAGCGCACGCCGGCATCCTCTTCCACCCACCCGAGAACGTGATCCGCGAGTTCCCGCAGTTCCCGGTGACGCGTTCCTACAGCGAACTGCGTAGCGAGATCGACAAAGCTTTCGTGGCTCGCGCGCCAGCCTAGACAAACCACTCGATGCACTCAAAACGTTTCTACACCTTGTCGGGATCCTGCCCGGATCAGGTCGGCATCATCGCACGCGTCTCGGGTTTCATTGCCCAGCATCAGGGCTGGATCCTCGAGTCGAGCTACCACGCAGACGACGGCGGCGGCAATGACGGCCGCTACTTCATGCGCATGGAAGTCAGAGCTGACTCGCTGCCTTTTCACCTCGCCGAATTCCGCGAACGCTTCCGGCCACTCGCCGAGTCCTTGTCGATGGATTGGCGAATTACCGATTCGGCAGTCAAACGGCGCGTCGTGGTCATGGTCAGCAAGCAGGAGCACTGCCTCTACGACCTGCTCTCACGCTGGCAGTCAAAGGAACTGGACATCGAGATCCCGTGCGTGATATCGAATCACGACGCCTTCAAGGCCCTGGTCGAATGGCACGGCATACCCTTCCACCACGTGCCGGTCAACCCGGACAACCGGCAAGCCGCCTACGACGAAATCCGCCGCATCTACGAAGAAGTCAAGGGTGACACGATGGTCCTCGCGCGCTACATGCAGATTCTGCCCCCCGACCTCTGCGACTGCTACCCGGGGCAGATGATCAACATTCACCACTCCTTCCTGCCCAGCTTCGTCGGTGCCCGCCCCTACCATCAGGCCCACCAGCGCGGCGTCAAGCTGATCGGGGCGACTTGCCACTACGTCACCAAGGACCTGGACCAGGGGCCGATCATCGAGCAGGACGTCATTCGCATCGATCATTCCGACACGATCGACGACATGGTCCGCTACGGAAAGGACATCGAGAAAGCTGTCCTGGCGCGCGGGCTGCGCTACCACCTCGAAGACCGTGTTCTGGTGCATGCCAACAAGACCGTGATCTTCCGCTGAGGCACGCCGACGCGGATGCAGAGCCGATCGCTGCGTACTGCCCAACCGTTGCCGCCGGACAATTGACTGGAGTTCCCCTGCATGATCACCCTTAACAGCGTCACCCTGCGGCGCGGCGCCAGAGTGTTGCTGGATGGCGCGTCGGTGACGGTCAACCCGGGTGAGAAAGTCGGTCTGGTCGGTCGCAACGGTGCCGGCAAATCCAGCTTGTTCGCGCTGCTCGATGGCAGTCTGCACGAGGACGCGGGAGAATTCTTCCGGCCCGCTCTTTGGCGCCTCGCACAGGTCGCGCAGGAGATGCCGTCCAGCGAATGCAGCGCGACCGAGTTCGTGATCGCAGGCGATACCGCCCTGCTGGCCGCCCAGGACGAACTGCGCCTGGCCGAAGCCAAGGGCGATGGCGAAGCCCTGGCACACGCCTACATGCTCTTGCATGACGCCGGGGCGCACGACGCCCAGGCGCGCGCGCAAGCGCTCATCCTCGGCCTGGGTTTCAAGGCCACCGACCTCGACAATCCGGTCGACAGTTTCTCTGGCGGCTGGCGGATGCGGCTGCAGCTCGCGCGTGCGCTGATGTGTCCGTCCGACCTGTTGCTCCTCGACGAACCGACCAACCACCTCGATCTCGACGCTCTCGTCTGGCTCGAGGCCTGGCTCAAGCGCTATGAAGGCACGATGCTGGTCATCAGTCACGACCGGGAGTTTCTCGATGCCGTCAGCACGGTGACGCTGCAACTCGAGAATGGCAAGCTGACACGCTACGGCGGCAACTACAGCGCTTTCGAAGAGCTGCGCGCCCAACAACTCGAACTGCAGCAGAACGCCTACCTCAAGCAGCAGGACCGGATTGCCCATCTGCAGAGCTTCATCTCCCGCTTCAAGGCCAAGGCAACCAAGGCCAAACAGGCCCAGAGCCGAGTCAAGGCACTCGACAGAATACAGCGACTGGCGCCGATACTGACCAGCGCCGAGTTCAACTTCGAGTTCAAGGCGCCGGCCAGCCTGCCCAACCCGATGCTGGTCATGGAGGATGCCTGCTTCGGCTACCCGCCGGCGAGCGATTCACCCGCCGGCACACCGGCAACAGTGATCGTCCGGCAGGTGAAACGATCGGTGATGGCTGGCCAGCGCATCGGCATCCTGGGCGCCAACGGCCAAGGCAAGTCAACGCTGGTCAAGACCATAGCCCGCGTCCTGGCGTGCACCGGCGGCAGCATCCGTGAAGGGAAAGGACTCAACATCGGCTACTTTGCCCAGCAGGAGCTCGACGTCCTGCGCCCCGGCGACACCCCTCTCGAACACCTGTTGCGACTGGCCAGAGAGAGTGGGGCGACCGGGCAGGGCGACCGCGAACAGGATCTGCGCACCTTCCTGGGCTCGTTCAACTTCAGCGGCGACATGGTCAAGCAGACGGTGGGGACGATGAGCGGCGGCGAGAAGGCGCGTCTCGTACTGTCCATGATCGTCTGGCAACGCCCCAACCTGCTGCTGCTCGACGAGCCGACCAACCACCTGGATCTGGCGACGCGCGAGGCGCTGTCGCTGGCGCTCAACGAATTCGAGGGGACCGTCATCGTGGTCAGTCATGATCGCTCGCTGCTGCGGTCGGTGTGTGACGAGTTCTGGCTGGTCACGCGCGGGGGAGTGCAGGATTTCGCCGGCGATCTCGATGACTACCAGCGTTATCTGCTTGACGAAGCCAGACGCAACCGTGAGAGCCTGCGGGAGTCGGCAAGGAATGCGAAAAAACCAGCCAGCCGCGACGCGGCCCCCGTCAGCGCGGGAAAGAAGACATCGGGGAACCTCAAGGCACTCGCGCGCGACCAACAACGGATAGAGCAGAGCCTCCTCGTGCTGCAGGCCGAGCAGCGTTCTCTCGAAGCCCGCCTGGCCATCTCATTATCGCCACAGGATCTGGCGGTGATTGGCCGGCGCCTCAAGGAACTTGCTGACGAAATGACGACATTGGAAAACCAGTGGCTCACGCTTTCCGATCAGATCGACATGGCAACGCGCCCGATCCCTTCATGAGCGGCTGGCGTGACCCTTACTGAAACGCATGGAGCAGGTTAGATGAAATTTGAGCTGGCGGAGTGGTCATCGAAGATCGAAGTGGGTTTGCCGGAGATCGATGCGCAACATCGGCAGTTGTTCGAGCTTGCCGCCACCTTCGCGGGCGACGGCGAACAGATCCGGGTGCTGAAGTCCCTGGCGATGCTCACCGAGTACGTCAAGGTGCATCTTCGCGAGGAAGAGGAAATGATGGCCGCGTGCCGCTACCCCGGCCTGGAGGCACATAAGCGCCTGCACGCCGAGTTCCGTCGAATGCTCTTCGACCTGCTCGAGAACGCCAAGCAGATGACGCTCGACGAGATTGCCGAGGCGGTCAAGTTTCTGATCAACGGCTGGTTTTACAATCATATCCTGATCGCCGACTTCGCCTATGTGCCGAGTGTCAGGGCAGCTTCTGACCTGCCGCGGCAACCGGACTGAGCCGGAACAGTCCCTGCCTGCCCACTGATCGGGGATACGATCCCGCCTGGGCGAGCGGGTCTCGCCACCAGCCCCCTGATGACGGCCGGGAGCCAATGGCGGCCGGCCTTGCGGCGTGACATTAGTCACCGCGGCGTGATGCCGACGGCGATAGCATTTGCGTGACCGGGTCCCTCGTCAGACCTGCTGTCTGACTGCCGATTCGACTGACGGGAGTTCAGCCAAGCGCCGCGTGCTCACCCTCCCCCGCACGCCTTCCACCGACCCGCTCCGGGCGAAAGCCAATGAAGTTGCTTCAATTTCTTTCACTGCGGCAGATGCTGACCGTGCCGTACGTGGTCCTGGTTCTGTTCTTGGCCGCAGCCATCGGCGGACTGTCCTATTCGGCAGGCCGCGTGGCTGTCGATACGCTGTCGAACCAGTTGCTCTCGGAGATGGTATACCGTATCGCTCAGGCGGCCGAGCGGCATGTGTTCGGGGCCAGCGCCGTTCTCGAAACTGCCTTTCCCAGTGGCGTGGCCGCGCCTGAGCACATCGGGGCCGACCTGGACAATCTGCGTACGCGCTTCTGGCTGGCCACCTCGGTGCATCGGGATCCGAATCACTATGCCTACTATGGCGATCGGAACGGCGAGTTCTTCGGCCTCTGGCGACATTCGGAGACGGAAGCCGAACTGCGCCTGCGGACCAGCGGCAAGGGCCCGCGAAGGATCTATCGCTTTAGCGGAATCGCTGGCGAGTTGCGCGAGCCGGTAAGCGAAACCCGCGTCTTCGAACCACGTGAGCGGCCTTGGTTCAAGTCCGGACAGAGTTCAGCCCTGCACACCTGGACCTCGGTCTATATTGATTTCAAGACCGAGGAGCTCGTCGCCACGCGTGCGCGCCGGGTCAACAACGCGCTGGGTGAGTTCCAGGGCGTCGTGGCTACCGATCTGTCGCTGCAACAGGTCAACCAGTTCCTGCGCTCGCTGAAACTGACCGCCAACGGCATCGCCTACGTGGTCGAACCGGACGGCAACCTGATCGGCACGTCGCGCGGCCCGCACTTGCGCAAGGACGCCGCCGGCGGCAACGCCCGACTCAACGCGGAGGCCAGTGCGGATCCGCTGGTGGTAGACAGCTACCGCGAGATCCGCAAGCTGCTGCCTGATTCCGCGGCTGCCACCCATCCCCGTACGGCCGTTTTCGCCACCGCCGACGACCAACCGGTGGAAGCGGCCTACGCCCGCCTTCAGGATGCCGCCGGACTGGACTGGACGATCGTCATCGCTGTCCCGCGCAGCGACTTCCTTGGCGGTGTCACGCAGAGCTACCAGCGCAACGTCGGACTCGCCCTGCTGGCATCGTTGATGACCGTGGTGATCGGCCTGATGGTCCTGTCGGTGGTCGCCGGCGACCTCAAACGGCTGGCGACCGCCGCGCGCAACGTCGGCGACGGCGACTTCAACGCGACACTGGACGTCACTCGGCGTGACGAAATCGGTGATCTCGCCAAGAGCTTCCGGGCGATGCAAAGCAAACTGCTGAGCGACCGACTGACCGGTCTGGCCAACCGCGAGGCCTTCCTGCGCCGGGTCGACGACCGCCTCGTCCAGCAGCACGCCGTCGCCGACCCCCGCCCTTTCGCCATCCTCTTCATCGACCTCAACGATTTCAAGCATATCAACGACAGTTTCGGCCACGATGTCGGCGACAAGGTGCTGCAGGAAACAGCGCAGCGCATGCTCGGCGGCTTGCGCAGTCGAGACATGGTGGCGCGTTACGCCGGCGACGAGTTTGTCGTCATGCTGGATGCCGTGCACAATCGCCAGGACGCCGAGAGCGCGCGCAGCAAACTCGAGCACCTGCTGGAGACACCGCTGCTGTCGCTGGCACCGACGGCGACGGGGGCAAGAGCCGGCGCCGCGGTCGGCCTGGCGATCTACCCGGACGATGGGCAAGACGTGGAATCCCTGCTTCAGTGCTCGGACGCCGACATGTACCGACGCAAACAGGCCAGGCAGACGGCCCGCAGGAAGGCGTCCGGCTCCCTCGGCTGAACGCACGTCGGCGGGCCGGCCACGGCGCGCAACCGTCGCCCCGCTGGCAGCATCAGGCGTCACCCCGGCGATTGTCGACAGGCCAGCGGACCAGCAGTCCCTACGCCGGCATGAACCAGCGCTGCCGCCCGTCACCGATTTCGCGCAGAGGATAGCCGTAAAGACGGCTCAGCGAATCGCTGGTAATGACCTCGTCAGAAGCGCCCTGCTGCGTCGTCCCGTCGCCGAAAAGCAGCAAGGCGCGCGAACAGAACCTGGCCGCCAGGCCGGGCTCGTGCAGGACCATCACGCAGGCTGTCTGCCCGTCGCGGGTCAGCTCGGCCAGCAGTTCGAGAGTCGCAATCTGGTGATTGAGATCGAGGTGCGCCAGGGGTTCGTCGAGCAGGTAGAGGCGCGGCGCCTGGGTCAGCAAGCTGGCGATCGACAGCCGCTGCCGCTCGCCGCCGGACAGCGTGTGCACGTCGCGCTGCGCGAGATCGCCGAGACCGACGGCGGCTAGCGCCTGCCGGGCGATGCGCGCGTCGGTCGCGGACTCCCATTCCCAACGTGCGAGGTGCGGGTGACGCCCGACCAGCGCCGTTTCGAGTACCGTCGACGAGAAAGCCTCGCTTCGGCTTTGCGGCAACCAACCGCGCATGCGCGCGCTCGCCCGAGCGCCGAGCCTCGCGTAGGTCTCGCCAGCGAGCAGCACCTCACCGGCTTGCGGCTCGCGCAAGCCCGCCAGCACCGACAGCAGGGTCGACTTTCCAGCGCCGTTGCGGCCGAGAATGGCCAAGCACTCGCCGGCCCTTACGGTGAGAGCGAGGTCGCGGCAAAAGGTGTGTTCGGCAATACCGACGCGTAGACCATGGGTTGTCAGCAGGGGCGCGGGGCGAGTCATCTCAGTGCCGGCCGGGTGTCGCACGGGAAAGCAGGAAGAGAAAAGCCGGCACGCCAATCAGCGCCGTGAGCACGCCAACCGGCAGTTGTTGCGGAGCAAGCATCGTCCGCGCCAGGGTGTCGGCGATCACCAGCAGGCTGCCGCCGGCGAGCACCGAGGCAGGAAGCAGCAAGCGCTGATCGTTGCCGATGGTCAGGCGAACGAGGTGCGGTACGATCAGGCCAATGAAGCCGATCGCGCCCGCCTGCGTCACCGCCGCGGCGGTCGCCAGCGAAGCGACAAGGTATACGCCGCGGCGCAAGGGGCGAACGGCGACGCCGAGCGCCTGAGCGACGTCGGCGCCGCGCGCCAGAAGATTCAGTTCGCGCGCAAAAGGCAGCGCGATCAGCAGGATCGCGGCGAGCACGATCAGGGTCAGTGCCGGGTCGCTGGTTTGCGACAGATCACCCATCAACCAGAAGAGCATGCCGCGCAGGCGATCGTCGGGAGCGACAGCCAGCATCAGCGTGACGACGGCACCGCAGCCGGCGGCGACGATGACGCCGGTCAGCAACAAGCGCGACTGCGTCCAGCCGCCGTCGCCATGCGCCAGGCCAAACACCAGGAACATGGCGCCGAGCGCGCCGCCAAGAGCCAGGCCGTTGACGCCCACCACCCCGAATCCCAGAATGATCGCCAGCAGGGCGCCGATGCCGGCGCCGCCCGAAATACCCAGGACGTAAGGGTCGGCCAATGGGTTACGCAACAGGACCTGGAGGAGCGCGCCGGCAAGCGCCAGCAAGCCACCGCAGGCGAACCCGGTCAGGGCTCGCGGCAGACGCAGATTGCGCACCACATCGGCAGCAATGCTGCCGCCGGGATCGACAAGCGTCGACAGGACCTCTGCCGGGCTGATCGGAATGCTGCCCACCATCAATGCCAGGATGATGCTCAACTGCGACAGCCCGGTGAGGGCAGCGAGAATCAGCACGGCACGGCGACGGGTGGGCATGCCGTATCCTACTTCGGCGCGTAGCGAATACCGACAAAAACGTTCGCTCCCGCTGCCGCGTAGTTGTCGGCCGTCTCGTAATACTTGTCGAAGATGTTGTTGGCGCGCGCAAAGAATGTCCAGTCACGCTGCAGACGATAGTCCGCATAGAGGTTGATCAGACCGTAGCCCCCGAGGCGGTCGCGGTTGGCCGGGTCGTCGTAGCGATTGCCCACGAGTTGCCACTCGCCACGCAATTCCCAGTTACCGAACGTTCGCGTGAGGTAGCTGCTCATCTGCTGCTCGGCGCGACGCGCCAGGCGATTGCCGTTGTTTGGCCCATTCTCCTCGTTGCGCGGATCCAGAAAGTCGATGGCGACCCCCAACCCCCAGCCCGACAAACGCCCATCGTAGGTGAGCGTCGCGCCCCGCAACAAGGCCTTACTGACATTCACCGGCGCAAAAGTCGGTGGCCGGAATTCGATCAGGTCGGTGAGATCATTGTTGTAGAAGACGGCCCCAAAGCGATGGCTGGCGTGTTCCCAGTTGACGCCCACCTCGGCGTTCTTCGCTCTCTCCGGCTTCAGATCCGGGTTACCACCCGCGAAAAGGAAACTGGCGGGGAAGTACAGTTCGTTGAATGTCGGGGCGCGGAACGCCGTTCCGTAGGAGACGTGCGCACGCCACTCCGGCGTAAACTGGTAACCGTACGACGCAGAACCGGTGGTTTCACCACCGAACTGTGAGTTGTCGTCACGTCGCAGGTTGAACTGCAGGCGGTGCTGGTCGATGCGGCCGTTCCAGCCAGCCAGCAAGGAACGAATGGTCCGCTCGCTGACCGCATAGTCGGTCGTACCGGACACCTTCTGTTGGGTGTACTCGGCCGCCAGCAGCGCTTCGCCGACCGGCAACTTGATGTCATTCTGCCAGGACGCCTGATCCATGTCGGTGCGGAAGGAGGCACTTCTGACAGCGCCGGCATAGTCCCTGGCATCGTCCGTGCTGCGCCCGACACGCAGCGTGCTGGTCCACGTCGCATTCACGCGGTTGCGCGAACAAAGCGAGTAGGAACTGACGGTCTGGTCGCTGTTGTAGTTCGGCGCCGCACCGAGAGGGCCAAAGTCATTCGCGTCGTACTGGTTGGTACCCTGGCTGGCCAGCAGGTTCGCACCGATTTCCTGGTCCTTGGCCGGGCGAACGGCGAAGCTGGCACTCAAGTTCCTGTTGTAATAGCCATCGCGATCGGGGTTGTAATTGCTGTCCTGCTTGTTGTGAACCGTGCTGAAACCGCGTGTGTCGATGTAGCCGGCCTGCACGCTGTAGGAAACGAGATCCGTACCGCCCGACACGCCGACCGTGCTGTCGCTCGTCTGGTAGGAGCCATAGCCGGTGCTGGCGTTCACACGCGGCGGCCCCTCGCCGCGCCGGGTGAAGATCTGGATCACGCCGCCGATGGCATCGGCACCGTAGAGCGACGACGCCGGGCCGCGCAGGATTTCGATGCGCTCGATCTGGTCGAGCGGGATGCGCGAGAGCGCTGGGCTGCCGGTGGTCGCCGAGCCGACTCGTTGACCATCGATCAGCAGGATCGACTGATTGTTCGCCGCCCCACGAATGAAGACGCCGCTATTGCTCCCCGCACCGCCGTTCGCGATGTATTGAATTCCCGGTTGCCTTGCCAGCAGTTGTGCGAGCGAGGTTTCGCCGGCCTGCTCGATCTCCTCGCGCGTGATGACCGACACGTCACTCATCAACTCGTTGCTGCGTGTTGGCTGGCGAGTCGCGGTGACGACAATGGGATCAAGGGGCAGGTCAGCGGAGCTTGCCGCGGTCGACAAGAATACGGCGACAAGAGTGAGCAGTTTCGCGGCAGAATGTGCGCGCGCCTGGCTTGGATGCATGATGGGTTTCTCCCTGTTGCCGACGAGCGTCCCCGCAGGTCGGCGAGCAAAAATACGGAACTGCACAGGGATACCATCAACAGGCGCGAGCGCGCCGAGCGTTGCGTGTCCGCATCCCCGCGGCACCTCCGTCCATGTGTGCGAAGGCCGGTATCCGGGCTTGCAAGTCTTGACATGTCGCCTTCCCAGGCTTTCGCCCAGTGGCCTATCGACACGCCCACACTCGCTTACCGTTGCGGGGACAGCACAGGCATGATGTTGCATGAACACGCACCTGTTTCCCGTTTAACCGCTGCAGCAAAGCTGCATTGCGGCACCTTGCACGATCTCTCCCGCGACCCGAGGTCCGCGGAAGCGCGGAGTATAACCTCGCTTCGGACCAGACGCCTACGTGATTACGAGACAAAGCGCCGGTGCCGGCACAAACCACCTTGAGAACCGCCTCTTACGCCTTGACCGAACAAGCTTTTTGACTCTATAGTCTGGCCCATGCTTGATGAACTCAATGCGCTCGAGAGCCGGATCACCGAGGTCGTGTCACTTTGCCAGACGTTGCGCGCGGAGAATGACGGACTCCGCGAACGTCTCGCTGCCGCCGAAACCGACAAGAACCGCCTCACCGAGCGCATGGGAGCCGCTTTCGCCCGGCTGGAAGCGCTTGCCCTGCAACTGCCAGAGGCCAAGGCCTGAAGAATCCGCATCTGATGCCCAACGAAGCCAGCTTTCTCGACATCACCCTGCTCGGCAAGGAATACCGTGTTGCCTGCCCACCCGAGGAGCGCGCGGCCTTGCTCAACGCCGCCGCCTACGTCGATGGCAAGATGCGCGACATCGCCGAGAAGACCAGAAGCAATCTATCCGAGCGGATCGCCGTCATGGCCGCCCTGAATATTGCCCACGAGCACCTTCACCGGAATCAGGAAAGCCCCGAGCAGCATCAGAAAATTGAATCTGAAATAGGGCTGGACATCGACGACGTTCGGCGTAGAATTTCTTTCATGGAGGCGGAACTTGTGGCGGTGCTGAAGCCGCAGCAAACCGGGGAGTGACTGGAACGTAAAGTTCCTCCCAGCCTTCGAGAGAGTTCCCTGCGGTGTTTGTTAAGGTCATAGATTCCTTGGACCAATGCTTATTGGCATCGGTCGCCGACCATCGAAACTGCTGTTGTGTGTGCCCCACATGTCGGGCATACCTGATGCGGGAGGAAAGTGACCCAACTGAATCCAGGTTCAGGATGCCGGCCTGACGGCACTCGCGGGGACAAGGAAAAGGGAAGACGCGGAACTTCGGTTCCGCGTTTTTTTTTCGCTATCGTCGGCGTGCCCAGTCATCTGGCCCGCGGCTTCCTGCAGGGAATGCCCGCAGGCTTCCCGGCACCAATCACTGCGCTGACGGCGACCGCTCGCTGCGTGAGCGTCCCCTTCCGGCAGCCCTGACCGGGCCGGTGCATGGCCCCTGCGCCCGCCCGCCGCCAACCGCGGATCGTCGCCCGGCGAATCCCGCTCTCATATTTTTTCCGCTTGATTTGTATCAAGAAAAAGCTTCTGCGAGAGGCTTAGAGTGTCCGTCTGACGCAGGACTGTAACGGTCCGTGCCGGACGGTACCGGCACAGCAACCGGCCGACCTGTGCACAGGAGCGTCGCGAATTCATGAATATCTCCAGCGTACTGGTCAATGCCCGGCCCGAAGCGATTACCCGGGTCAAGGCAAGTCTCTGCGCGCTCGGTGGCGTCGAGGTGCATGTGGCAACCGAATCCGGGCAAATGATCGTGACCATCGAGGCCGACTCGACTCAAGCAGTGACCAAGCTTTTTGCGCAGATCAATGAGCAGCCGGGCGTGCTCTCGGCGTCCATGGTCTACCACCAGTTCGAACCCGATCCTGATGAGGAAGCATGAGATGAAATTGACTTTGACACGTCGTGACTTTATCAAGAGCCATGCGGTGGCTGCCGCCGCCAGTGTCGCCGGCATCAGCCTTCCCGGCTTTGCACAGGCGGCACCGGGAAAGGATGACGGCGTGCGTTGGGACAAGGGCGCCTGCCGTTACTGCGGCACCGGCTGCGGCGTCCTGGTGGGAACGAAGGATGGACGCATCGTAGCCACCCAGGGCGACCCCGACGCCCCGGTCAACAAGGGACTGAACTGCATCAAGGGCTATTTCCTGTCCAAGATTCAGTACGGCAAGGATCGCCTGACGACGCCGCTGCTGCGCATGAAGGATGGCAAGTTCGATAAGAACGGCGAGTTCACCCCGGTTTCCTGGGACCAGGCTTTCGACATCATGGCCGACAAGTGCAAGGCTGCACTCAAGAAGGGTGGTCCGCGCAACATCGCCATGTTCGGTTCCGGGCAGTGGACCATCTGGGAAGGATATGCCGCCGCGAAACTGATGAAGGCCGGTCTGCTGACCAACAACCTTGATCCGAACGCGCGCCACTGCATGGCGTCAGCGGTCGCCGGATTCATGCGCACCTTCGGCATCGACGAACCGATGGGCTGCTACGACGACATCGAGCACGCCGATGCCTTCGTGCTGTGGGGTTCGAACATGGCGGAAATGCATCCGATCCTATGGTCACGCGTCACCGATCGGCGACTCACCGGCAAGGACGTCAAGATCCACGTGCTGTCCACCTTCAGCCACCGCTCGACCGAACTCTCCGACAACGAACTGATCTTCAAGCCGCAGAGTGACTTGGCCATCCTCAACTACATCTGCAATTACATCATCCAGAACAACGCGGTGAATCAGGAATTCGTCGCTCGCAACGTCAACTTCAAGAAGGGCGTTACCGACATCGGTTACGGCCTGCGCGCAAATCATCCACTCGAGAAGGTGGCGATGAACAACGGCTACCCCGGCGAAGACGGCAAGCCAAAAGGCAATCCCGCCGCCGCGAGCCCGATGAGCTTGGACGAGTTCAAGACGTTTGTTGCCGAATACACACTCGACAAGACGCACGCGATCTCGGGGGTACCCAAAGACAAGCTGGAGGCGCTGGCGCAGGCTTACGCCAATCCCAAGACCCGAGTCACTTCCTTCTGGACCATGGGTTTCAACCAGCACACGCGCGGCACCTGGGTCAATAACATGATCTACAACGTGCATCTTCTGGTCGGCAAGATTTCCGAACCCGGCAACAGCCCGTTCTCGCTGACGGGTCAGCCATCCGCCTGCGGTACCGCTCGCGAAGTCGGCACCTTCTCGCACCGCTTGCCGGCCGACATGGTGGTGACCAATCCAAAACATCGGGAAGCCAGCGAGAAACTCTGGAAACTGCCACCCGGCACGATCCCGGACTGGATCGGCGCGCACGCAGTCGCGCAAAGCCGCCTGCTCAAGGACGGCAAGATCAACTTCTACTGGACGACGACAACCAACAACATGCAGGCCGGGCCGAACGTCAACGACGAAATCTTTCCTGGCTGGCGCAATCCTGACAACTTTATCGTCGTATCCGACGCCTACCCGACCGTCTCGGCAATGTCGGCCGATCTGGTTCTGCCGGCCGCGATGTGGATGGAAAAGGAAGGAGCGTTCGGCAACGCCGAGCGGCGCACGCAATTCTGGCGTCAACAGGTCAAGGCGCCTGGTCAGGCGAGATCGGACCTGTGGCAGTACATCGAGTTCTCGAAGCGCTTCAAGACCGACGAAGTGTGGCCGGCGGCGCTGCTGGACAAGAATCCGGAGTACAAGGGCAAGACACTGTACGACGTGCTCTACGCCAATGGCCAGGTCAACAAGTTCCCGCTCAGCCAGACCTACAAGGGTTTCGACAACGACGAATCGAAGGCGGTCGGCTTCTATCTGCAAAAGGGACTGTTCGAGGAGTACGCGGCTTTCGGTCGCGGCCACGCCCATGATCTGGCCGAGTTTGACACCTACCACAAGGCGCGCGGCTTGCGCTGGCCGGTGGTCGACGGCAAGGAAACGCTGTGGCGCTTCCGCGAAGGCTACGACCCCTACGTCAAGAAGGGTGAGGGGGTCAGATTCTATGGCCACCCGGACGGCAAGGCGGTGATCTTCGCCCTGCCCTACCAACCGGCCGCCGAAATGCCCGACAAGGACTACGATCTGTGGCTATGCACTGGACGTGTGCTCGAACACTGGCATACCGGCTCAATGACCCGACGCGTCCCCGAACTGTACAAGGCGATGCCTGACTCCTGGATGTACATGCATCCTGATGACGCGAAGAAGCGTGGACTGCAGCGTGGCGATGTCGCCAAGGTGGCCAGCCGGCGCGGCGAGATTCAGTTGCGTGTCGAAACACGCGGGCGCAACAAGCCACCGGTCGGGCTCGTTTTCGTGCCCTTCTTTGACGAACATCGCCTGGTCAACAAACTGACGCTTGACGCCACCTGCCCGATCTCGAAGGAAACCGACTTCAAGAAATGCGCGTGCAAGGTGATCAAGGCCTGATCGACCCGCCCAGAACAATCAGGGAGTGCCTAGGCGGGCAGCGCATCGCCCGCCCCGGGCTGACCACCTGCTTCGGCCACCTCACGCGATGCCCACGCCAGGAACCACCGCCAGCCAGGCGACGCCCCGCGCCCTGAAAGGCCCGGCACGGCGTCAGTTCGTTCTCGATTCCGCCCGCCTGCTTTGCGGCGTCGGATTACTTGGCCTGGGGCTGGCGGCCTACACCAAGCAGGCGAAGGCCCGGCCGCCGTTGGCGATTCGCCCACCCGGGGCAGGCGCCGAAGGCGATTTCCTCGGCGCCTGCATCCGCTGCGGCATGTGCGTGCGCGACTGCCCTTACAGTATTCTGGATCTGGCCCGACCGGAATCGCCGGTCGCCACGGGCACACCCTACTTTACGGCACGCAGCGGACCCTGCGAGATGTGCGAGGACATTCCCTGCATCAAGGCCTGCCCGACCGGCGCCCTCGACCATGCCCTGACCGACATCAACCAATCTCGGATGGGCCTCGCCGTATTGTCGGATCAGGAAACCTGCCTGAACTTCCTCGGTATGCGTTGCGACGTGTGTTACCGCGTCTGCCCGGTGATCGACAAGGCGATCACACTCGATCTACGCCCGAACACCCGCACCGGCCGCCACACGATGTTCATTCCGACGGTGCACTCCGAGCATTGCACCGGCTGCGGCAAGTGCGAGAACGCTTGCGTCACCGACGAGGCATCGATCCGGGTACTGCCGGCAAAACTGGCCAAGGGCGCGCTCGGCGAGCACTACCGCCTCGGTTGGGAAGAGAAGACCAAGGCTGGCGGGCACTCGCTGGTCGAAGACCAGGGCCTCGTGGATCTACCGGACCGCCTGCCCGAGGGAGTCAAACTGGAAGGACACTTCGATCCAGGTAGCAGCCCGCCGCTGCCCAGCCTGCCACCCGGGTTGGGTGGCGAACCAACCGCACAGGGCGACAGCGCGTTACGCAAACCGGGGACTGAGCAGGGCAAGCGCCTGTCCAGCAAGGACGCGCGATGAACAACAAGCGTATCGGCGCCGAAGCAGTTGCCGCCAAGGGGTGGCTGGCTGCGCACAGGTGGTTGCTGGCACGCCGGGCCAGTCAGTTGTCGCTCCTCGCCTTATTTCTCCTGGGGCCGCTCGCCGGCTTGTGGATCGTCAAGGGCAACCTTGCGTACAGCCTGACGCTCGAGACGCTGCCCCTGAGCGATCCGTATGTCGTCCTGCAGGCGCTCGTTGCCGGACATGTGCCCGCGAGGCTCGGACTGATCGGCGCCCTGATCGTTACCGTCTTCTACTTTCTCGTTGGCGGTCGCGCTTACTGTGCGTGGGTCTGCCCGGTCAATCTGGTCACCGACTTCGCCGGCTGGCTACGGTTGCGGCTTGGCATCAAAGGGAGCGCGCATGTCTCGCGCAGCAGTCGCTACGCGATACTGGCGATGACGCTGCTGCTGGCAGGGCTGAGCGGTACGATTGCCTGGGAACTGGTCAATCCGGTGTCGATGCTGCATCGTGGCCTGCTCTTCGGACTGGGGGCCGCGTCGGCAGTCGTACTGGCCGTCTTCGCCTTCGACCTGTTCGTGATGAGCCGCGGCTGGTGCGGGCATCTCTGCCCGGTCGGCGCCTTCTACAGCGTCCTCGGCAAATGGAGCCCGCTGCGCATCTCGGCGTCGAAACGCGCTGCCTGCAATGATTGCATGGATTGCTTCGAGGTCTGCCCCGAACCTCAAGTCATTCGCCCGGCGCTCAAGGGCGCCGGCAAGGGGATCGGCCCGGTCATTCTCGCCGCCAACTGCACCAACTGTGGGCGCTGTATCGATGTTTGTTCCAAGGACGTTTTCACTTTCGACCTGCGCTACAAGAATCCGCCCGACAACGGTGCGCAGATCACCCGGCACGCTGCGACTCGCGGCAACTGAAGTACTCGAGAATCATCATCCTTTGACGTGGAGGGAGCGCCAATCATGCACAAGTCACTGAAATTCACCGTCGCCATCGTGGCGAGTTGCCTGGCGTCACTGGCCCTTGCCGCCGACGGCGCCAACTCCATGCGCGGCAGCGACGTCGCCGCGCCTGACCAGGCACCCGAGGTCAAGACCTATTCCGGCAAGCGCCCGGGGACGGAGGCGCCGGTGGCACGCACTTTCAGCACCCAGCCACCCGTGATCCCGCATGCCGTCGAGAACTTCGACGAGATCAACCTGGAAGGCAACCAGTGCCTCGATTGCCACTCGGCCGCAACCTACCAGAAGAAGAAGGCGCCGAAGATCGGTGACAGCCATTTCCTCGACCGCGAAGGCAAGAAGCACGCCGAAGCCACAGGCGGACGCTACAACTGTGTTCAGTGTCACGTCCCGCAGGTCGATGCGCCACCCCTGGTCGACAACACCTTCAAGGGCGACGCGGTCAAGAAACCGGTCAGGAAGAACTGAAGCACGCTGGCCGCCGCCGCGGGCAAGACTTGCCGTCCTGCCTGGCGCGGCGCCGACCGCGCACCTAACGTTCGAGATCGTGCTCGCCACAGAGCCGCAGCATCTCCTGGCGCGTAGCATCGCGTAGCCGGACCGCGGCACCCCAGTCGTCACCGCTCGGGACGAGCCGTTGTCCAATGTGGAGCGACAACTGCCCGTGCCTCGGCATCCACGTCCGATCGCGGAGAATGGCGCGGGTCCCCTGCAGAGCGCCGACCAGTACCGGCACATGCGCCCGCACGGCGCTCACGAACGCCCCCATCCGGAAGGGTTTGAGGCCTGCCTCTCGCGAGAAAGTACCCTCGGGGAAGATCACAAGGTTCTGGCCTCGCCCCAGCGCCGCGACGATCTCGCCCACGTCCTCCGCGCTTTTCGACGCCTCGAAGCGCTCGACGAACAGGGTGCCGAGGGCACGCAGAAAAGTGTGGACCACCGGCTGTCCGACGAACTCGCGCTTGGCGACAAAGCTGTAGGCCCACGTCGGTGGCAGGCTCGCACAGAGAGCCAGCGCATCAAGATAGCTGCAGTGGTTGGCCAGCAGCAGGTGTGGCGATGACGGGAGCTTCGCCGTCGCCGTACGCGGTACCGGCATAGCCGCCAGAAACAGGAAGATGCGCGCCGCGCGATGAACCACGCGGCGGCCGATTGGCGGCGCGCGCAAAGCGATAACCAGCCCGATCACCGGTATGGCGAGCAGCGTGAACACCGTCCAGCACCAGGCACCGTAGGCACCCCGGGCGACGCGTAGTACCGATTCGGCCAAGCGGGCGCGTAGCGCCGCGACCGCCAGGCGCAGCAACTGCAGGCGTACCGGCGCGCGGCCAGCGCCGATCAGGCCATGCTCGAAGGCGTCGCGCGAGGCACTGCGACGAATCTTGCCACTGGACGTCTTGAGTACCGAATTGGGCGGCGCCAGGACCACCTCGTCGGCCGGCATGCCGACCGCTGCGACAGCCGCTTCGTTGATCTTCTGCCGGAGAATCTCGCGCCGATCCGCGTCCTCTTCGCGCGTTTCGGCCATCACCACCAGGCGTTCGGTCGCATTGACCGGATCGTTGCTGGCAAATACGGCAACGCAGCCCCGACGCACGCCCGGGATGCTGCCCACCGCCTGCTCGAGCTCGTAGGGATAAAGGTTGCGCCCGCCGCGAATGATCAGATCCTTGACCCTGCCGGTCAGATAGATCTCACCGTCGACGGTATAGGCGAAATCACCCGAATCGAGCCAGCCGTCACGAAACAGGGCTTGCGTCGCCACCGGATTGCGATAGTAGCCGGCCGTCGCTGACGGCCCGCGAAACTGCAGGCGCCCGACGTAGCGGTCCGGCAACTCGCCGTTCTGCTCGTCGACAACGCGGATTTCATGCCCCGGCAGGACACGCCCACAGGCTGGCACGCACAGCGCATCAGTGTCGCCACTGTCGGCCGACCGAGCGTGCTTTCTGCCGACCAAGGCTGCACGCTGGACCCGGTCGACGCGCGGGCCACGCCCGAGCGGCGGAAAAGCCAGACCGACCGAGCACTCCGCCAGACCGTAGACCGGGGTGAGCGCCTCGGGGTGCAGGCCGTAGGGCGCGAAGCGCTCCGCGAAGGCCTGAAGTGTCAAGGGACTCACTGGTTCGGCACCGTTCAGCGCCAGCCGCCACGAGGAAAGGTCGAGCCCCTGCAGGTCGGCGTCGGCGAGCTTTCGCGCGCACAGGTCGTAGGCGAAGTTCGGCGCCGGGGAGAGGGTGCCACGATGATGGGAGATGGCACGCAGCCAGCGCACCGGCCGGGAGAGAAAGGCCAGCGGCGACATCAACACCAGCCGCATACCGAAATAGAGCGACCCGAACCACGCGCCAATCAGTCCCATGTCGTGATAAAGGGGGAGCCAGGAAACGAAGACGTCGTCGCTGGTCACCGCTACCGCCTCGCCCATCGCGCGCAGGTTGGCCAGCAGATTGGCGTGAGTCAGGACAACGCCTTTGGGCTCGCCGGTACTGCCCGACGTGTATTGCAGGAAGGCGATGTCTGCCGGTGCAGCCCGGTAAAGCAGGCCGATCGGTTCGCTGTCGAGTTCTGCCGGGGTGAGGACTTCTGTGAGGCTGGGAGCCTCCGCACGCAGCAGCGCGGCCACCCCTTTCGCCTGCGGCACGGTGATGATGAACGCGGCTTCCGCGTTGGCCAGGATACGCGCGTGCCGTCGCAGGTGGTCCTCGAGCTGAGCGAGCCGGGCCGGCGGATAGATCGGCACCGGAATGCCGCCGGCGAGCATCACGCCGAAAAAGCTGGTCAGGTAGTCGCGCCCGGTGGGCAGCATCAGCGCGACGGCTTGCCGTGGCAGCAAACCACGCGTCACCAGAGAGGTGGCGACACGGCGCGACTGCTCCAGCAGTTCGGCGTAGGAAATCGCTTCCGCCCGGAAGGAGCCCTGTTCGCTCCCGCCATCGCCGTAAAGCAGGACGTGCGTCCGTTGTGGATTGCGTTCAGCGTGCCACTCGAGAACCTCGACCAGCGTCGCTGCCTGGGCAGGAACGCTGGTCAGACCGCTGGCTGTCGCGAGTTCGACGAGTTCGCCCGAGAAAGCCTCGACACCCGCACTGGCCACGAATCGCAGCAAGTCCTGCGGCGTCTCGGCCTCGGCCAGTGCGGCGTCCGGCAGCGACCGGCCAAACTCGCTGCCAACCCGCAACAGCAGTTCGACCCGCGCCAGACTGTCCAGGCCCAGGTCGCGTTCGAGGTGGCTGGTCAGACTCACGCGCCCGGCCCGCCCTGGACGAGTTTCCTCGACCATCGCCGTAACCACACGCAGCAGCCTTGTCGATATCTCGGGCGACCGCTCGTCAAACCGAGCCTCGCGCGCCTCTCCGCTCGTCATGGTCACCTCCTGGTGATTGGTTCGCGTACCGCGGCGCCTCGCCCCGAGGCGCAGGAGATCGTCTCAAGCAACACGGATGGCACGCGTCGGACAGGGCGCGACACACGCACCACAGCCTGTACAACGGGAAGTGTCGACAACTGGCGCAGCAATGCCGCCAGGTCGTGCCAGGAAGGCGATGGCGCCGGCGGCGCACTGGTCAGCGCAGATCCGGCACTCGACCTGCCGCTGCGCCAGACAGGGCGCAGTGATGCTGGCGCGCACCCGCCAGGCGGACTGCTCATCCACCCTGTGCAGGGCACCGCTGGCACAGGCGCTGACGCAGGCGGCGCAGAACGTGCATTCGCCGGCGCCAAAATCAAGTACCGGATAGCCGCCGCCATCGCTGTCACCGACAATGATTCTTGTCGGGCAGGCCGTTCGACAATCGCCGCAGCGCGTACAAGCCTGCAGGAAAACCGCTTCGGCGAGCGCCCACGGCGGCCGCAGGGGCGCCGTTCGCGGCGAGAAGCGGCCACGCAGGAAATTGCGTCGGCTGACCAGCGCGGTCACTGGTCGCTCTCCCACAGCACCGATTCGTCAGTAGGCTGTGGGCGTCGCACCGGCACCGGCCTTCCACCGATCCTCGAAGAGCACCTCGTGCATCGGCAGGCGACTACCCCAGCCCTGTGTCTCGAGGACCGGTGCCGATGGAAACTCGGCTACCGGTCCGAGGCACAATATGGCGATCGCCCGGCTTCCCGTTGGCATTGCCAGCAATTCGCCGACCGCATCGGGATCGAAAAAGGAGACCCAGCCCAGGCCGATTCCCTCGGCGCGTGCCAGCAGCCACATGTTCTGGATCGCGCAGGCGGTCGACGCGAGGTCCATTTCGGGCAAGGTGCGCCGACCGAAGATGTGCGCTTCGCGGCCCGGCATGAGCGCGACGACGAGGACCTCGGCCGCCTCGCGAATGCCATCGATCTTCAGCTTGAGAAAATCGGCGGCGCGTGTCGGCAGACTGGCGGCAGTCGCCACCCTCTCGGCATCGACGATGCGCCACAGAGCCTCGCGCGTGTCGCCACTGGCGATACGCACGAAACGCCACGGCTGCATGTAGCCCACCGAGGGCCCGAGATGGGCCGCGTCCAGCAGGCGGCCGAGCAGGCCATCGGGCAGCTTCCCGGCAACGAAGTGCCGGATATCGCGTCGCTCGCGGATGACCCGCTCGATCACGGCAATATCCGCCGACGAATAACGATGATCACTCATGATGTAGTCCGCGCTCTCCAGCAATTCCAGGGGGTGAATCCTCAAGGGCGAAGCTTACCAGACCGGCCAGACCGGCTGCGCGGCGCGCGGTGACCACGGCCGATGGTCGCCGCCGCCCCGCTCACGCCGCGTCGGCGAGTACGAAGTCGATGCGCCCGGTCTCGAGATCCGCCCGGACGAGCTTGACGCTCAGGCGATCGCCCAAGCGAAAACGCTTGCCGGTCCGCTCACCAAGCATCTGGTGCTTGACGCTATCGTATTGAAAATAGTCCTCGCCAAGTTCCGAGACATGTACCAGACCTTCGACGTAGACTTCGTCGAGCGCGACGAAGGCGCCAAACGGCACCACCGCGGCAATGGTGCCGGCAAACGTTTCGCCGATCCGGTCGCGCATGTAGTAACACTTGAGCCAGTTGCTGACGTCGCGCGTCGCTTCGTCGGCACGCCGCTCGGTCATCGAGCAGTGCAAGCCGATCTCCTCCCAGTTGCCCGGCGCGTATCGCCCCGCTGCCAGCAGCGCCTTGATCGAGCGATGCACCAGCAGGTCGGGATAGCGCCGGATGGGCGATGTGAAATGCGTGTAGTGCTCGTACGACAGACCAAAGTGACCCACATTGTCGGGGCTGTACATCGCCTGGCGCAGCGAGCGCAGCATCACCGTCTGCAGCAACTGCGCATCCGGACGGGTCTTGATACTGTCCAACAAGCTGGCATAGTCCCTGGCGGTCGGGTCGTCGCCACCGCCGAGGCTGATGCCGAACTCCCTGAGAAAATCGCGCAAGGCCTGGAGTTTCTCGGGTGTCGGCCCCTCATGGATCCGGTACAGACACGGCTGCCGATTCGCCTGCAGAAAGGCCGAAGCACACACATTGGCGGCCAGCATGCACTCCTCGATCAAGCGGTGCGCATCGTTACGGTGGGTGGGAACGATCCTTTCGATCTTGCCCTGGTCATTGAAGACCATCATCGTCTCGATCGTCTCGAAGTCGATCGCGCCGCGCTTGCCGCGCGCCTCACCGAGAACCTGAAACAAGCCATACAGCGCTTGCAGGCGTGGCTGCAGGGCGCGTTCCCGGTCGCTTTCCGGCTGTGCAGATCCCGATAGCCACTGCCATACCTGGTCATAGGTCAGGCGCGCCTGCGAGCGGAAGACCGCCGGATAGAACCGGTAGTCCACAATCTCGCCGCCCGCATCGATGTTCATGTCGCAAACCATGGCCAGGCGATCGACGTCGGGATTCAACGAACACAGGCCGTTGGAGAGTTTCTCCGGCAACATCGGAATCACCCGGCGCGGAAAATACACCGAGTTGCCGCGTTGAAGTCCTTCACGATCGAGCGCCATCCCCGGTCGCACATAGTGACTGACGTCGGCAATCGCCACCACCAGTCGCCAGCCACGCCCCGTCTTTTCGGCGAAGACCGCGTCGTCGAAATCCCTTGCCGTCTCGCCGTCGATGGTGACGAGCGGCAGCGCACGCAGATCGGTGCGGCCTTCCGACTCCGAACTCGTCAGACCGTCGGGCAGCGCTGCGGCTTCAGCAAGGGCTGCGCTCGAGAACTCGAATGGCAACTCGTGCTTGCGCAGCGCGATTTCAATCTCCATGCCAGGGTCGGCGTAGGCGCCGAGCACTTCGACGATTCGACCGATGGGTTTCGCATGCCGGTCTGGCTGCTCGATGATCTCGACCGTCACGACCTCCCCCGACCGGACAAGACTCGTGCCACCAGGCGCAACCAGAATGTCCTGGTTGATACGCCGGTTTTCGGGAACGACCAAGGTAATGCCGTGCTCGACCAGCACGCGCCCGACGATCCTGCTATTCGCCCGTTCGAGGACTTCGACGATTACCCCCTCGCGGCGGCCACGGCGGTCCACACCGACGACGCGTACGAGCGCGCGATCGCGATGCAGGACCTTCGACATCTGCCGAGCCTCGAGAAACAGATCCTCACCACCATCATCGGGAATCAGGAAGCCATAGCCATCGGGATGTCCCTCGACGCGCCCGGCGATCAGACTGGCGCGCTCGGGCAGGATGTAAGAGCCCTTGCGGTTGCGCAGCAGTTGTGCCTCACGTTCCATCGCCCGCAGGCGACGCTGGAACGTATCGACTTCGGCACCCTCGATGTCAAGCAGCGCGCACAGCGCTTCGAAACCCACCGGCTTGCCCTGCTCCGCCAGGATCTGCAACAGGTATTCGCGCGAGGGTAGCGGGTGTTCGTATCTCTTCATTTCGCGCTCGAGCCACGGATCGCTGCGCCGGATCGCCGACAGTTTCTTTATTGACATTTACTCGTGTTCCTATAGAATCCGGCCTTCGCTGGAAATGCCCAGGTGGCGAAATTGGTAGACGCGCTAGGTTCAGGTCCTAGTGGTGGCAACACCGTGGAGGTTCGATTCCTCTCTTGGGCACCAGATCAAGACAAGCCCTGATTAATCAGGGCTTTTTTTTGCCCCGGCCATTTGCTCGGTAGCAAGAGGGCGCTGGCCGGAGGTCCGGCGGGGCGACACTCAGCCAGGCTGCATTGTACGCCCTCAGGCGCCGTCCTTCGCGACGATCGAGCACGCGGCCACCTCGCCACACGGTTGCCACCCCACGCCGCTCTTGTCGCGCCACGGCCGGTCGCCACCGCGGCCGGCCGACGTGTCTTGCACGTCTTGCCCCTGTGGTGCGAGCGAATCGCCGCCCGTCAGCCGCTTCGCCAGACGCCGGCAGGCCGGCTGCGAGCTGCGCAGAAAATTTCGCCTGACACTAGCCAACACATTCGAAAATATGGATACTACGCTGCCGGAAGGTCGCCAGCAGTCCGCTGCCGCGAGAATGAGAATTAGTTCAAACTTAGCCACGTGTTAGGAATCCAGATGACGATACGACCGGAGTTGATCGAAAAGCTGCGCGCGAAGCGTGCAAAACTGACTGAAAACGTCAGTCCCGAGAAGTTGGAAGCGCTACACGCCAAGGGCCTCCTGTCGGCTCGCGAGCGGCTCGACACGCTGTTCGAGGAGGGCACTTTCCAGGAACTCGGCCTCTATGCGGCGCACAACGCCACTGCCTTCGGCATGGCTGGGCGCGTGCTCCCCGCCGACGGGGTGATCGCGGGCAACGGCTACGTCGGCAGCACGCAGGTGGCGGCATTCAGCCAGGACTTCAGCGTCGTCGCCGGTACGCTGGGCAAGATGCAAGCCCGGAAAATCACCCGCATCATGCGTCATGCGCTGAAGATCGGCGTGCCGGTGGTAGCGTTCAAGGATTCGGGCGGTGCGCGTATTCAGGAGGGTGTCGATGCGCTTTCCGGCTACGGCGACGTCTTCTACGCCAATGTCCTGCTCTCCGGCGTTGTCCCGCAAATCGCGGTGATCTGTGGTCCCTGCGCTGGCGGTGCCGCCTACTCGCCGGCGCTGATGGACTTCGTGATCATGACGCGCAACAACGCGCACATGTTCCTTACCGGCCCCGAGGTGATCAAGGCGGTGACCGGTCGGGCGACGACGATGGCGGAGGTCGGCGGCGCCGAGATGCATTCGACGATCAGCGGCAATGCCCACTTCGTCGCCGAAGACGACCAGCACGCGATCGCCCTGGTCAAGCAACTGCTGTCTTATCTGCCGGCCAACAACACCGAGGATCCGCCGCACAATCTCGCCGTGCCGATCGAGGAAATGGAAGACCCGGCGATCAACGACTGCATTCCTGACAGCCCGTCAGAGCCGCTTGACATGTATTCCGTAATTCGCCGGGTGGTGGACCATGGCGAGCTCCTCGAAGTACATGCCGGCTTTGCCCGCAACGTGATCGTCGGCTTCGCCCGCATCAGCGGCGTCGTCGTCGGCATCGTCGCCAACCAGCCGATGGTGATGGCGGGCGCGCTCGACCTCAATGCGGCCGACAAGGTGGCCCGCTTCGTCCGGACCTGCAACATCTTCAACGTCCCGGTGGTGACCCTGGTCGATGTCCCGGGCTTCCTGCCCGGCGTCGAGCAGGAACGCGGCGGCATCATCCGCCACGGCGCCAAAATGCTCTCGGCTTACGGTTCGTGCACCGCACCGAAGATCACCGTAATCCTGCGCAAGGCTTACGGTGGCTCGTATCTCGCCATGTGCAGCCAGGAAATGGGCGCCGATATGGTTTACGCCTGGCCAACGGCCGAAATCGCCGTCATGGGCGCCGAGGCCGCCGTCAAGATCCTCTATCGCAAAGAACTTGAACAGGCCGATGATCGTCAGGCCAGGGCGGCGGAACTGGCGCAGGAATATCGTGACGAGTTCGCCTCGCCTTACGTGTCGGCCAGCAATTTCTACATCACCGATGTCATCGAACCGCAGGATACGCGCTGGATGGTTGCCCTCGCCCTGCGCAAGACTCTCGACAAGCGCGAACTCAGGCCGGCGAAGAAGCACGGCAACATTCCCATGTAATCGGCAACGGAAGGAAAACACCCCATGGTGACTGACGCCATCTTCAAGGCGCTGCAGGTCTACGGCATATCCATCGTCATCTCGGTGCTGGTTGCCGTGCTGATCAAGATAATGGTTTCGGTGACCGGCCGGATGGAAAAGACGAAACCGCTCGATATCCCGACGGGAACCGTTTGTCCGGTCGGCCTCGGCGTTCCCGATGAAGATGTCGCCGCGCTGTCTGCGGCGATCTTCGCAGCCATGGGACCGCACCGCATCCTGCACATTGCACCAACCAGTCACGGCTGGGCAGCCGGCGCACGCGCCTCCCAGCATTCCCATACGCCGGGGCCCACGGGCCGAGGCCCCAGATAGAAGGAGCACGATATGCCCAGACATTTCAAGGTTACCGTCAACGGACGTGAGTACGAGGTCAGCGTTCTCGAACTTACTTCCGGCCAGGCGCCGCAATCACCCGCCCCTGCCGCCCCCATGGCGGTAGCCGCCGCAGGCAGCGCCACCAGCGCCGCGCCGACGGCCGCAGCACCGCGACCAGCCACGGCTTCCGCCGGGGCGGGCGACGAGGTTGCCGGGATGGGTGGCGTGGTAGTCGAGGTCGACGTCAAGGTCGGCCAGGCGGTGGCGGTCGGCGATCGGTTGATGGTCCTCGAAGCCATGAAGATGAAAACCCCGGTCATCGCGACTCGCGCCGGTCAGGTCACACGCGTGCTGGTCGCACCCGGTGACGCGGTCGAGGGCGGTCAGCCGCTGCTGACCATCGCTTGAGCCAAGCCCATAGGCAGGAGCGACGAGTTCCTGTCGTTTGCAACTCGATGCGCGGGCAGACGATTCCTGCCGCCTGGCGCGAGGACTGAAGCGTATGGAAGGCATTCATTTTCTTGATCTGTTCCAAGGCATCGCCACGCTGGTTGCCTCCGAACCGAAAATCATGTTCGGGCGCATCTTCCTGATGCTGCTCGGCTTCTTGCTGATCTACCTGGGCTCGAAGAACGTTCTCGAGCCTCTGCTGATGATCCCGATGGGACTGGGCATGTCGTCGGTCAACGCTGGCGTGATGTTCCTCGACGCCAAGAAGATGGGAACGCTGTTCGTCGACCCGTTGATGTCCGATCCACTCGATCTGATGAACATCATGCAGATCGACTGGCTGCAGCCCATCTACACGTTGACCTTCAGCAACGGCCTGATCGCCTGCCTGGTCTTCATGGGCATCGGCGTCCTGCTCGATGTCGGTTACGTGATGGCGCGGCCGTTCCAGAGCATCTTCATTGCGCTCTTCGCCGAACTGGGGACCATTGCGGTTTTCCCGATCGCCATCTGGCTGGGTCTCAATCCAGGCCAGGCCGCAGCCGTCGCCACCATCGGTGGCGCCGACGGGCCGATGGTCCTGTTCACCTCGCTGGTGCTGGCCAAGGATCTGTTCGTGCCGATCACGGTCGTCGGCTACCTCTACCTAGGCCTGACCTATGGTGCCTATCCGTACCTGATCAAGTGGCTGGTACCCGAGCGGATCCGCGGCATCAGCATGGCCTCCGATCGTGGGCCGAAAATCAGTCGCTCGCAGAAACTCACTTTCGCCGTGGTCGCCTGTACGCTGCTGTGCCTGCTTTTTCCGGTGGCCGCCCCCCTGTTCTTCTCGCTGTTCCTCGGCGTCGCGGTGCGCGAGAGCGGTATCGAGCCTTTCACCAAGCTTCTCGGCGAAGTCTTTCTCTATGCAGCGACCTTCTTCCTCGGCTTGACGCTGGGCGTTCTCTGCGAAGCCAATACCCTGCTCGAGCCGACGGTATTGAAGCTGCTGCTGCTAGGTATGCTGGCGCTGACGATCTCGGCTCTCGGCGGCCTGGTGGGTGGTTACATCCTGTATTTCTGGAGCGGTGGAAAGTACAACCCGATCATTGGAATTGCCGGAGTCAGTTGCGTCCCGACGACTGCCAAGATCGTCCAGAAGGTCGCCAGTTCGGCCAACGCCGGAGCGATCGTCATGCCGCAGGCACTCGGCGCCAACATCAGTGGCGTCATTACCACCGCCATCATCGCGGCGACCTATGTGGCACTGTTGCGCTAGCTAGCTCTAGGCAGCGCAGCGGCGCTGCTGGTTTCGGCACGGCCTGTCCGGCGCACGCGCTGGCGGGCCGTTTTGTCGAATGGGCGTGGCAAGGTGGAGCACACACGAATCCACGGCTGAAAGGCAGCAACTGAGACCGACCCGGAACTCCCGGGCAACGAACTACTTCTCGGCGTCAGTGGACTGTTTCCCGGCATCCGACGGAAAGCCGGGCAGCGGTATGCTGGTGAAAAGAGTGCGTGTCTGGGTCTTCAACTGGTCCTGCATCTGGTGCAGCATCTTCCGGCTCTGCTCCATGTAGGTCGCCATCATCGTCTGCATCGCCGGCCCCTGGAAGTTCATGAACTGGGACCACATGTCGCTCTGCATCTGGCTGCTGTTCTCGCCGTAGAGTTGTTGCGACTGATCCTGCAGCTTCTTCTGGAAGTCGACAAATGACTTGATGTTGGTTTCCAGATACTTGCCGAGCATGCCCTGCATCGCGTGGCCGTAAAAGCGGATCATCTGGGCGAGCAGGTCGGTCGTGAACAGGGGGATGCCGGCCGCTTCCTCTTCGAGGATGATCTGCAGAAGGATGGCGCGGGTGATGTCTTCGCCGGTCTTGGCGTCGAGGACGTTGAAATTCTCGCGCGACAACACCAGATCCTTGACATCGCTCAACGTGATGTAAGCGCTTGTCTTGGTGTCGTAAAGACGACGGTTCGGGTATTTCTTGATCAGTCGTAGCTGCTCGGGCATGACGATCATTCCTCCATGGGCAGATGACTCGGGGGGCGCTCTTTGACGCTCATTGGTGCGGTGCAACACAATTATACTCCAGCAAAAAAAAACAGGCCCCTTTCGGAGCCTGTTCTGCACACCCTGCAACAGGAAGAACGTTTACTGATAGTAGAGGCCACCACAGATGTTCATCGTCGAACCGGTCATGAAGCCGGCGATGTCGGAAGCGAGATAGGCGCACGCACCACCGATCTCTTCCGGCTTGGCCAGACGCTTCATCGGCACCGTGTCGACGATGCCCTGCAGAATCTCCGGCTTGATCGCCATGACCATCGGCGTCGCTACATAACCCGGGCAGATGGCGTTGACCGTCACACCCTTGGCCGCGACCTCGGCGGCAAGCGCCTTGGTGAAACCAATCACACCGGCCTTGGCCGCCGAGTAGTTGGTCTGCCCCGCCTGACCCTTGAGGCCGTTGAGCGACGAGATGTTGATGATGCGACCCCAACCACGCTCGGCCATCTTCGCCGACACTTGCTTCGTCATGTTGAAGAGGCTGCTTAGGTTCGTCGAGATCACGGCATTCCACTGTGCCAGTTCCATGCGTGCGAACATCTTGTCACGGGTAATGCCGGCGTTATTGACCAGAATATCGATCGGACCCGCCTTGGCTTCGGCTTCGGCGGTGAGGGCGACGCAGGAATCGTAGTCGGAGACGTCGCCGGCAACACAGATGAAGTCGTTGAAACCGGCTTCTGCCATGGCCTTCGTCCATTCTTCCGGCTTGTCAAACTCCGGATGGTAAGCGGCGACCACCTTGTGACCGGCCTTCGCCAGTTCCTGGCAGATGGCCGTACCGATCCCACCCATGGCCCCCGTAACCAAAGCAACACGTTGCGTCATAGCTCTTCCCTTTCTGTTAGGACGATTGAAACAATGGACGGTACCATACCGCCACGATTACAGCATCTGCCGAGCAACCCGACCCGTGATTCTGTATTGCAGCATCCACGCTGTCAATGCCAACATGCCGACCTGTCCTGCCCATGCCTCTCTCACTTGCCTGCGGCGCATGGGATGTCGCACGGCACAGACGGAGCCACCAGCACAATGCTGCATCCGCCTATAATTCCCTGATGTACATCGTCGCCATCGGTTGGCTGTACGTCACCGTGTTGATGGCGCTGACCGAAACCAGCGTCATTGGCGGGATCTTGACCCTGCTGTTCTACGGTCTGCTGCCGCTTGCTTTGCTGCTTTGGCTCTTCGGCGGCCCTGGAAGGCGCCGCCGTGCCGCCCGCAAGAACCCCGAATCGACTCGCGACGCCGACGCCGACCCGCCCGATCGCTGACTACTCGCCGGCCAGCCAGACCAGCGACGCCATCCGCCCGGTCACGCCGTCACGCCGGTACGAAAAGAAGCGGTTCTCTTCATGCACGGTGCAGTAACCGCCACCGTACACGGCCTCGACGCCAACGCTGCCCAGTGCCTGCCGCGCCAGCAGGTAGATATCAGCCAGCCACTTGCCCGAATGCTTCGGCAACCCCAGCGCCGGTTGAGGAACAGGGCCCTCGCCGCAGTCCTCTCTGTCGCGTCTCTGGCGATCGCTCAGCGGCGTGAACGCCGCTGCCGCCTCGGCGCGGGCGTCGACGAAGGCCATGCGCACCTCGTCGCCGACCTCGAAGGCGAGCGGACCGATGGCCGGCCCGAGATAGGCAAGCACTTGCCCCTCGGCAACGCCGAGCGCCGCTACGGTCCGCTCGATGACGCCCGCCTGCAAGCCGCGCCAGCCGGCATGCGCGGCGGCGACGACGCTGCCCGACCGGTCGCAGAGCAGCACCGGCAGACAGTCTGCGGTCATCACCCCACAGACGACGCCGACACTGCGCGCGATGGCAGCATCGGCAGCCGGCACCGGCGTCGAACCGACATCGGCAATATCGATTACCCTCGTCCCATGCACCTGATTCAGCCAGGACGGCGGCGCCGGCAGGCTCAGGGCAAGCCGCCGGCGATTCTCGTGGACCGCTCCCTGATCGTCACCCACATGATCGCCGAGGTTTAAGCTGCCGTAAGGCGCCGCACTCACGCCGCCGTGACGCGTGGTAATCAGGCTACGAACAGACGCCGGCGCCGGCCAGTCGGGGACGATCCAGTGCTCACTGCTCACCCAGGTCCCCATCGTCAGGATCCTCGTCACCCAGGTCGATCATCTCTGCGCGATCGTCGCCCTCATCCCAGTCGTCCTCGTCGTCCGCGCCCTCGGCTAACTGCTCAGCGCCATGCGCCGCCAGCGATTCCAGGCGCAGCCTGTCGATCAGCGCCGCCATGTCGGCGGGTACGCCTGATCTCCAGAGCATCGCCTTCCCGGACGCCGGGTGTACCAGCGCCAGACGGCAGGCATGCAGTGCCTGGCGAGGAAATACGGCTCCTTGCGGCACACGGCTGGCGCCGCCACCATAGATCGGGTCACCCACCAGCGGATGGGCGATCGACGTCATGTGCACACGTATCTGGTGGGTCCGTCCGGTCTCCAGTGCGCATTCGATCAGCGTGCAGGCAACGAAGCGCTCCAGCACCCGATAGTGCGTGCGCGCCGGCCTGCCGCCGCTCACCACGGCCATCCTGGTGCGTACCGTCGGATGGCGGCCGATGGGTGCATCGACGATTCCAGCACCCTCGACGATGCCGCGCACCAGCGCCTGATAGCACCGCTTCACGCTGCGTGCCTGCAACTGCCGTACCAGGTCGGTCTGCGCCTCCAGTGTCTTCGCGACCACCATCAGCCCAGTAGTATCCTTGTCGAGTCGATGCACGATGCCCGCCCGCGGCACCCTGGCGAGTTGCGGCGCGTGGTGCAACAAGCCATTCAATAGTGTTCCGCGCCAGTTCCCGCTACCGGGATGCACCACCAAGCCTGCCTGCTTGTCGAGGACGATCAGGGTGTCGTCCTCGAAGACAATCCGCAATGGGATTTCCTCCGGGGCCGAGGCTTCGGCACGCTCGTCAGTCGACTCGGTGAGAGCGATGGTCTCACCACCCCAGAGCCGGAAGCGGGGCTCCACAGTTACCGCGCCGCCAACGGCAACGCGTCCCTCGCGGATCCAGTCCTGCAAACGACTGCGCGAGTGCTGCGACAGCAGGCGGGCCAGCACCTGATCCAGGCGCTGACCGCCACAAGCGGTGGGCACGCGCAGGGCGATTCCGGCGTTTGCGCTATAATCGGCCGGCCCGCTGTCCTTGATGGACGCATCCGCCGGCGCCTTTTTCTTCTGTGGGTTTTCCATCATGCGTAGTTTAGCGGTTATCGCAGCGCTTATTGTCGCCGCCCTCATTGCCGGCTGCGGTCTTCTGCCGGCGGAGAAGGATGAAACCATAGGCTGGTCGGCCAACAAGCTCTACGCCGAAGCCAAGGACGCACTCAACGACGGCTCCTACGCCAAGGCGATCAAGTACTTCGAAAAGCTCGAGTCGCGCTATCCCTACGGCCGCTACGCCCAGCAGGCGCAGATCGAGATCGCCTATGCCTACTGGAAAGATCAGGAACCCGCTTCGGCGGTAGCCGCTTGCGACCGTTTCATCAAGCTGCATCCGAACCACCCGAATGTGGACTACGTCTATTACCTGCGCGGCCTGATCAACTTCAACGAAGACCTGGGAATCATGGGTACCATCAGCAACCAGGACATGACCGAACGCGACCCGAAGGGCGCGCGCGAATCCTTCGACGCGTTCCGGGAGTTGGTGACCCGCTTTCCCGACAGCAAGTACACGCCCGATGCGCTCCTGCGCATGAAGTATCTGGTCAATGCGCTGGCCTCGCTCGAACTCCACGTCGCCCGCTACTACATGAAACGCGGAGCCTACCTTGCCGCCGCCAACCGCGCCCAGTACGCGGTCAAGAACTACCCGGACGCACCGGCTACCGAAGAAGCGCTGTTCATCATGGTCAAGGCCTACGACTCGCTCGGTCTGAACGATCTGCGCGACGACGCCGAACGGGTCATGCGCACGAACTATCCGAACAGCGACTACTACCGGCGTGGCCTCGATCGTCGGGAACCGTGGTGGAAGCTCTGGTAGGCGCGCAGCATGACTACCCGCCAAAGCTGGCGCCCGCACACTGGGCAGCACACTGCCGACGACCGCCTCAGATCGACTGCTTGACCGCCAGCACAGCCTGATTGCGAAGGGTTCGTAGCAAGGACAGTTCCTTTTCGGAAATCACGATCTCGCCAGCATGCGCACAGTCGGCGTAGATCATGGCCACCGGATTGCTCTTGAGGCAGAGCGGAAAGACAACGAAGGTCTCGGCGTCAACCGCCTGGCGGAACCATGACGGGATGCGCGCCGCGATCTTGGGGTCATTGGTGTCGCTGATCAGGATGTCGACGCCATTCGCCAGCGCCGCATGAAAGATGTCGGGCGCAAAGACCAGCGAAAACCGGAAGCGCCTGGCAATCTCCTGAGCATTGGGGCCAAAGCCGAAACGCCCGAGCATGGTGTTGCTGCGCCCATCGCGAATGCACAGGATGACATTCTTGAAGCCCTTCGCCCGGTACATGGTTTCGAGAATGATGCGCAGCACGTCATTGAGCTTGAAATCGCTGACCAGGGCATTGCTGACGTCCTGGATCCCTGCCAGGAGAATGACCTCACTGCTTGCTGCCACCGCCTGCAGAAGGACGTCGCCGCGACCGCCGTCGGCCAGTGGGTCGTCAGCTTCGGTGTCCGGTCCGACATCGGACAGCACCGCCCCAGCCAAGCCGTCCACGTGCGTCGCATCGATCGCGTCCACCGACGCAATCACGGTGGCACCTCCCCACGCGCGAATCTGCCTGCCGAAACGCGTCTGTTGCAGATTGAGGTGAATCGTCGCGGCAAACTGCGACACCTGCTCGAACGACCTCTCGAGAGTCCGCCGCAGGTCCGGCTCATTGAGAGGAGCCACCTCCGCAAAACGCGTCACGAGCCGGCGCAGCTCCCTTTGCTGCTGTTCGGGCGTCGCCTCCGCAACCAGCGTACACAGTTCGTTGGACAAGGCAGAAACGGCACGCAAACTCTCTTCCGAGTTGGTGGGGCGGCGAATGCTGCCGGCCGGCAGCTTGCGCATGCTGTTCACGATCAGCCGCGGAAAGCCCCACGTCTGGGCGATGGCGATACCGAGATCCTCATGCGAAATACCCAGCACCTGCAGCGCTGCGGCGTCTTCTGAGCAGCTCTTCTGCTGCATCAAGCGTCTGATCTCGGCGCTTTCCTCGGGGAAATAGTACTGGCTCAGCAAACGCCCCAGGTTGTGAAACATCGCGCAGATGAACACCTGCTCATTTTCGGCCCGTACCGATATCTTGCTGCCGATGTCCTTGGCCAGGATGGCGGCCAGATTGGCGCGTACGAACTCGTCCTTGAGTTGATTGCTATTGGTCTTGTTCTGCAAGTGATCGAACAGCATCACGGTGATGGCAATGTTGCGTACCGCGTCCAGACCGAGAACAACGACCGCGCGCGACACGGTGCTGATGTTGCCACCACCGGCCTGCCGATAGTAGGCCGAGTTGACCATCCGCAAAATCTTGTTGGTCAGGGAGAAATCCTTGAGGATCGTGTTCGAGACATCGGAAATGCTCTGCGTCTCCGAGGAAGTGATCCTGTTTATCGCGCCAACTGACTCGGACAGAGCTGGAAAATCGCTCTTGTGCCGCATCCGGCGGAGAAGGAACTCGATCGTGCTTTGCCGGCCGTCCGCCGACGGCGCCGGGCTTTCCGGCGACAGGAAGTCGTCCAGTGCCTCACGCATCTGAACCGCCGAAACGTATCTCTCCTGCGGATCGCGGGCCAGCGCCCGGTAGAGCAGGTGCACCAGGCGCTCGTCGAGCGCCGCACTCGCCGCTGGCGGCAACTTGATGTCCTCGCCGGCAATCTGGCGCATCACCTGCTTGATGTCGCTGCCCGGAAGCGCACGCTGCCCGCTGAGCAGTTCGTACAGAACGAGACCGGCAGCAAAGATGTCCGACCTTTCACTGCTCGTGCGCTGCAGGATGTACTCGGGTGCCATGTAGGCCGGCGTGCCGACCAGTTGTCCTCCATCGGTGGCCAGCCCTTCGGCGCGCGTGGCAATGCCGAAGTCCATCACTCGCGGCACTCCATCGTCGTCAATCAGGATGTTGCTCGGTTTCAGGTCACGGTGGATGATTCCCGCAGCGTGCGCATGCGCCAGGGCGTCGAGGATCGGTTGCATGATGGCGATCGCCCTGGCGGGCGTCAAACCAGCGCTGAGTTGCAGGTACTCGGCCAGATTCTTGCCAGGCACATACTGAAACACCAGATACAGATCACCCTGCTCTTCGGCAGCCTCGAAGATTGGCACGATACTCGGGTGGCGCAACTGGCTGACGACGCGCGCCTCTTCGAGCAGTTGGCGATTCTGGCGGGCATCAGGCCGCGAGAAGTGCAGCGTCTTGATCGCGACCTGCCGCTGCAGATGCGGGTCACGCGCCAGATACACGACACTCTGAGCCCCCCGGCCGAGTTCGCGAATGATCTCGAAACGTCCAACGCGCTTGCTCACGGTGTGCGACCATCCTCCCGAAAAGCGCATTCTAAGCGCATCTGACGGCGTGGCGAGGCAGCCACCTTGCTCGCACCTCGCTCCCACCGCGATAGCACACCCGTTCAGACCTCTTCGTCAGCCGCCTCCATCTCCTCGAGGTCTCCCAGCCGCAGTTGTGCCTCGGCCACCGGCAGCGCCTCGACGCTCTTCAGCTTGCGCTCGATCTGGCGCGTCCGGACACCCGCCGACTCGATGCTCCGGCTGGCCTGTTCCAGCTTCCGGCGCGTCGCCTCGAGGATCTCGCCGAACTTGCCGAACTCGGTCTTGATGGCGCCAAGAACGGCCCAGACTTCCGACGACCGGCGCTCGATCGCGAGCGTCCGGAAGCCCATCTGAAGACTATTGAGCAGCGCCGACAGCGTCGTCGGTCCGGCGATGCAGATCCGCCAGTCGCGCTGCAGGACGTCAACCAGCCCAGGTCGGCGCAGCGCCTCGGCATAAAGACCTTCGGTCGGCAAATAGAGAATCGCGAAATCCGTCGTGTAGGGCGGTTCGACATACTTGTCGTGAATCTTGCGCGCCTCTTCACGCAGTCGCAGTTCGAGGCCCCGGACGGCCGCGTCGAGTGCCGCCGGGTCGCCGCGCTCCTGCGCGTCGAGCAGGCGCTGATAGTCTTCGAGCGGGAACTTCGCGTCGATCGGCAGCCAGACGGGACGCTGGTCATCGTCGCCCAGATCGCGTCCGGGCAAACGAATGGCGAACTCGACGCGATCGCTCCCGGCAGACCGGGTCACCACGTTCTTGACGTATTGCTCGGGGGTCAGCAGTTGTTCGAGCAGTGCTGCCAACTGCACTTCTCCCCAAGTGCCCCGGATCTTGACATTGCTCAGTACACGTTTGAGATCGCCGACGCCGGTGGCCAGCGTCTGCATCTCGCCAAGGCCACGATGCACCTGCTCGAGCCGGTCACTGACCAGCTTGAACGATTCGCCCAGGCGCTGCTCGAGCGTGGCGTGCAGCTTCTCGTCGACCGTACGCCGGATGTCCTCCAGTTTGCTTGCGTTATCGGCCTGCATCACCCCGAGGCGTGCTTCGACGGCCAGCCGCAACTGCTCGAAACGCTGCTCATTGCTGTTCGTCAGGTGCGCCAGGTGCTGGCCAAAAGACTCGAGCTGCTGCGCCTGCAGATGGCCCAGTTGGGCCATCTGCGAAGCAAGTGTCTGCGAAAGTCGACCTACCGACAACGACTGCTCCTCCCGATCGCCGCGCGCCGCGCTGGCCGCTTCCTGTCGTCCGAGGGCCATCTCCTGCCGCAATTCCCTTTCAAGCCGCTCGAGTCCGCCCTGCAACTCGCGCAAACGCGTGTCCAGCCTCTCCCTGGCCAGCGCCGCGCGCAGCAACAGGAGAAGTTGTAGCGCCACCATCGCGACGCCAGTCAAGATCGCTACGTACCACCAGGCCTCACTCATGGGCGACGCTTTCCGGTAACGGCGGTGGGCATCTGCGCCCGTAGCGCCGTCGGGCTTACTTCAATGAGAAAACGACTCGGCTGCCCTTGGCCTGCTCGGCGGAGTCTGCCTTGCGTTCCGACTTCGCGAGCTTGACCGGCAGCATGAACAAGCGCTCGCCGGGAACCTGGTGCGCCAGCAGCCAGTCGCGAACCACCTTGGCCCGCCGATCGGCAAGGTCGCGCAGATCCTCTTCATCGACCGGCGAGTTGGCGAGAATCAGCTTCTCCATCTCCTCAACCGGTAGCCCCTTGACCATACCGACGAGGTTGCGCGGCTTCGGAAACTTCTCGGCGCGGTACACGCGCTCGAGGAGGGCCGGATACTCGTTCGCACCTAGCTCGACCGCGTCAGTCGACCCGCTTTCGAGACCCTTCTTCGTCAGATCCTCACGTTTCAGCGCCCGCACCTTGGTGGCCAGGCGATCACGCTTCAAGCCCTCGGGATCGCTCTCCGGGTCCGCGCGCCCTTCGATTTCGAGCCTCAACGCCGGCCGGTCAAGCAGCGCCTTGGCCAGTTTCTCCAGACGCGGCTGGCTCGGCGGGGTAATCACCGCCTGCCCGAAATCGAACTCGACGTTCGACAATTCTTCCCCGCCGCCGAGAACCGACCCCAGCAAGGCAAACGGCGAGGTGACTGCCTTCATCAGCAAGTTCACGATCACTTTGACCACCAGACCGCCAACGCTGAATTCGGGATCATTGAGCGAGCCGGAAATCGGCAGGTTGATGTCGATCTCGCCGCTGCGATTCTTGAGCAGGGCAACCGCCAGCGTCACCGGCAGCTTGGTCGCCTCCGGACTGTCCACCGGATCGCCAAAGGTGAGTTGATCGAGGAAGATCCGGTTCTCGGCAGTCAACTGCCCACTTTCGATCTTGTACTTGACAAACAGCGACAACTTGCCCTTGTCGATTGCATAACCCGCGTACTTGCCCGAGTACGGTGACAGAGAGGTCATCTCGATGCCTTTGATGTCGGCCTCCAGGTCCAGGTATGGCGATGGCGCCAACGGGTTGAGCTTGGCCGTGATGCCAAGTGGCGCGATGTTGTCGTAGCTGCCGCGCAAAGCGAGGGTTGCGACGCTGCCGGCGGCCGACGACAGCCCGCTGATGCTGCCGCCAATCCGCTTCAGGTTCGCCGAGTAGTTGGGCTTGATGAAGTTGTCGGTGAACCTGATGTCGCCGCCCTGCACGGTGATCTTCCCGATCTTGATGGGCAGCAGTGGCTGGTCAGTGGTGCCCACCGGCGCGACGGCCTTGCCGTCGCCCGCAACCACCGCCTGGTCGGCAGCCCTGGCTGTCACGGAAACAGGCGCCGCATCCGGCTGACGAACGATCTGCAGCAGGTTCAGCTTGCCCTCGCGACTGAGGATCACGCGGGCAAAGAAATCGGCCAATGCCACCTCGCCGATGGACACCGAATTCGGGTTCAGGCGCACGTCGAGGTGCCCCAGGTACAGGGACTTCCACTTCAGGAAGTCGGCCGAGTTCACTTTGTCGATCGCGTAGAGATCGCCGACGGTCACCTGGCCGGAGAATCCGCCGGTCAGCTTTGCCACCTCGACCGCCCCGCTACCCGCCTGACGCAACTGGACATCGCCGCTCATCGTCACCTGCCCACGCGTCACCTCGATGTTCAGCCGCTCGGTGAAGTACGGTTGCAGCGGTAACAGTTCCAGCGTCCTGGCGTCAACTTTGAGATCCATCGCCAGCGGGAGGATCTTCGCGGTCCCACTGACTGCCACTTCGCCCTTGCGATTGAGCTTGCCGCGAATGGCCAGCGTGGCTGTATTGCCAGGCTCGGTCGAGAGGTTCTCGGCTTCGAGATTCATCCCGGCAAGCGTGTGTGTCGCCGCCGGCGAAACGGCAGCATCCTCGAAACGCACTCCCAGATCCTCGCCGCGATACTTGACGACCTTCACCTTCCATGGACCCGCCGGATCCTTCTGCGAGGCCGCAACCACCTTCAGTTGCGGCGTTGGAAAGAACTCGATGCGACCGTTCGCTGCACGCCGGATCAGCGCTCTGGTGCCGCTCAGCGTAAACTGCTCGATGAGCACGTCCCGCTTCGCCAAGTCGAGCAGCCCGCCCTTGATCGAAACGGCAGCGCTCTTTAGCCACTCGCCCGCCTCGAGCCGCCACGCCACATTGAACTGCGCCCGCGAAGTGCCGCGACTGTCGAGATTCTTCAGGTCAAACTCGAGCCCATCAAGATTCGCGTTGAAGGGCTGAACTTGCGACTCGTCAAGCCAGCGTACGGCACCACCGGTGATTCTGGCTTCGCCGAGCGACCATTCCACAGGTACCGCTTTCGCTTCCGGGACCGACGCACTCCGGGCCGCCAGCTCCTGGCTGAAGAACTCGATCCAGTTGATCGCTCCCTGCCGGCTCACCCGGGCATGAATGTCCGGGGAATCGACCGTGACGCGGTCGATCGCGTATTTCCCGCCCAGCGGGTCAAGCGTGCCGGCGAGCACCTCCAGGCGCTTGAGGGACAGTAGGGGCGCGCCGGCCGAATCCTTGACATCGACGTCCCTGATCACGAAGCTGCCCGACAGAGCAAGCGCCGAGTGACCGCTGCCATGGCGTTGAAAGTGCAGCTTCAGGTCGCTGTCGAGGGCCCCCGAGACGACCTGCACGGGCAGGCGAACGGGTGAGTAATCGATGTATTTGGCGAGTTGCACGTCGCGAAGATCGAGCGCCAACTCGCTCTCCAGGGACGTGGCGAAAGGCTTGCTCTTGCCTTGGACGACCAGCGGCGAGCCGTCTATCGACGCCGAGAAGGCCGGCTCGACGAAGATCTCGGTGGCCGTGGGCAAGCTGGAGATGAACGGTAAGGCAATGTTGACGTCGCTGATCAGGTGTTTCTCGGCGAGCGCTCGGTCGTCGAGTTCGATCTTGCCGCCGCTGATCTGGATGTTGTTGACCGAGAATGCCGGTGTCGGGTCGTCCGAGGCCGGCCGGGCGATGAACTCGTCGATCAGGTCCGAGAAGTTCAAGCGTCCGTCAGTCAGGCGCACGATCCTGAATACCGGACCCACCAGTCTGAGTTCGCTGATCACCGGCCCGCCACGGAAAAACGAACTCGATTCGACGTTGACGTACAGGCTGTCGAAGCCCGCAACGGTCTCGCCCCCACCTTTCTCCTGGATAGCCAATCCGGCAACTTGCACGGACAGCGTGTAGGGGTTTATGCTGATGCTTTGTACGGTCACCGGTCGGTGCAGTACCTCCGAGAGCTTGTCGACCAGCATCGTTTTGACGAGAGGCGGAAGAACAAGGAAACCGAGAGCGCCGATGACGAGCACGACGAGCATGGCACCCAGTGCGTATTTTCTGGTTTGCATGGAGGCAGTTGCCTTGGGAGGATCGCTTTTTTCAGTCATGGCGGCAGCCCGCGAGCTGTCTGGAGGAAGCCTGAATTTAGCACGAAGAAGCACTGGCCGCACTCGCGACGGCGCCGGTCAGCCAAAGCGTGCCCATCGCCGGCCACGGCTGTCGTGCACACGCAGCATCCGTGCCACGAGATGGGAAGTCTGCCCACGCTATCGGCGAGCGCAAGGCTTGGCTTGCCGGTCGACTCTCCGGGCAGCATCAGTCAGATGGCGCCACCGACTGCCGGGAAGACGGGCCATGAACCAGTCGATGCCGATCCCTGCAACTGGCGGCGTACCGAGGTAGACTCGTGATCGAAAATGCGACAGGCAGGGTTGCGTACGCACCGAGAGTGTTGCTCGTTGACGACAACGACTTGATGCGGACGCTGCTGCGCAGCATCCTGCGCGGCAGCCAGTACGATGTCGTCGGCGAGGCCCGCAACGGGGTTGTCGCGCTTGAACTCGCCGAGCGCCTGCGGCCGGACATCATCTGCATGGATGTGATGATGCCGGAGATGGGCGGGCTCGAAGCGCTGCAGGCGATCAAGGCCATGCACCCGGAAACCGTCGTCGTGATGGTCACTGGCAGCCCAAGCGTCGACAACGTCCGCGAATCGATTCAGGGCGGTGCCGGTGGCTTCATCATCAAGCCCTTCAATGCCGGCAAGGTCGTCGACACCCTCAGTCGGGCCTGGCAATCAAGTGGACGTGCCGTGCTCCAATAGACTTGGTCACGCCTGGCTCACGCAACGACCTCGGCGCACGGGCCCACGGCAAGCTGGCCCGATGACGGGTTCAGAAGGTGTTCTTCCACTCCCGCAGGGCGGCAAAGACAGCCAGTTCGTCGCGCGCGCCAGGCACTCTGCGCTGGGCAGCCGCCACCACTTCGGGTTCACGGCAACGCAGGAAGGGGTTGCTCGCCTTCTCGATCGCGATTGTCGATGGTACGGTCGCCAAACCCGCCGCGCGGGCCACAGCCACCTCCTCCGCGCGCCTTTGCAGACGGGGGTTTCCAGGCTCCACCGCCAGCGCGAAGCGCAGGTTGGCCTGAGTGTATTCGTGCGCGCAATAGACCGCCGTGTCGTCAGGCAAGGCGCTGAGCCGGGCCAGCGATTCGAGCATCTGCGCGGCAGTTCCCTCAAAGAGCCGACCACAGCCGCCGGCGAACAAGGTATCGCCACAGAACAGGCAGCCTGAGCCATAATACGCGATGTGCCCCAGCGTGTGCCCGGGAACGGCGATCACCTGAAAGTCGGCAGCGCAGCCCGCGACGCTAACGGTTTCGCCGCCGCACAGAGAGCGTTTGATGCCGGTGATGGACTCGGCCGCCGGTCCGAAGACCTCGGCCGGATGGCGCGCCAGAAGATCCGCCACCCCACCCTGATGATCGGCATGGTGATGAGTGACGAGAATTGTGGTCAGCGACAGGCCCTCGCGCTCGATCACGGCGAGAACTGGGCGCGCATCGCCGGGGTCAACAACGGCGGCCGATGCGCCTTTGCGCAGCAACCAGATGTAGTTGTCCTTGAAGGCCGGAATCCGGATGACGTCAAACATTGGTCAATTTTGGAAGAACTGCGGAAAATGTCAATTGCTGGCCTCGATGCCTGGCTGCAAACCCCGCAAGGGCGCTACGTCATGGCTTGGGAGCAAGCGCGCATCGACGCGACGGTTGCCGACGTTTTCGGCTACAACGCGATCCAGCTCGGCCTTCCGCAACTCGACCTGCTCGCCCAGAACCGCATCCCGCTACGCCAGGTCGCCGACGCGTCGGGTCCAGTCGACGTCATCTGCGATCTGCGTCAGCTGCCGTTCGCCGCGCACAGCATCGACGCCCTGGTCATGGCGCATGTCCTCGAGTTCCATGACGACCCGCACCAGATTCTGCGTGAAGTCGAGCGCGTGCTGATTCCCGAGGGCGAGGTATTGATCACCGGCTTCAACCCGCTTTCGATCTGGGGTCTGCGCCGCCGACTCCCCAATTGCCCGCGCGACTTTCCCTGGAATGGTCACTACCTGTCGGTCCTGCGTCTCAAGGACTGGCTGCAGTTGCTGGGCTTTGCTGTCGATCTCGTCGACTTCGGTTGCTACGTGCCACCGTGCGAACATGAACGCTGGTTGAAGCGTTGGCACTTCATGGAAGCCACCGGCGCACGCTGGTGGAGCTTCGCCGGTGGCGTCTACCTGATGCGCGCGATCAAGCGCGTCCATGCCATGCGTTTGATCCTGCCGAGTTGGAAGCAGCAGAAGGCGCCGCGCAAGGTGTTGTCCGTAGTCAGCCAGAAGGACGCCGAATCGTATGACCGATGAAGTGGTGATCACCATATTCGCTGACGGCGGCTGTCGTGGCAATCCGGGCCCAGGCGGCTGGGGGGTCGTCCTGCAGGCGGGCGAACACGAGAAGGAACTATGGGGCGGCGAGCCGGACACCACCAACAACCGTATGGAAATGACCGCCGCGATTCGTGCCCTGGAGGCCCTCAAGAGGCCAGCCAGCGTGCGTCTTCACACCGATTCGCAGTACCTGCAGAAAGGCATCAGCGAATGGATTCACAACTGGAAGCGCAACGGTTGGCGTACCGCTGACAAGAAGCCGGTGAAGAACGCCGACCTCTGGCAACGCCTCGATGAACTCGCCGGTGAACACCGCATTCAGTGGTGCTGGGTCAAGGGGCACGCCGGGCACAGCGGCAATGAACGCGCCGACGCTCTCGCCAATCGCGGCATGGATGAACTGCAGCGCACCGCCAACCGCCGCCCGCTTGCGGGCGACGGCAGCTGACGTCGCCCGCAAGCGGCACCAGACCGATCATCAGGTTCACCCAGAGCACAGCGTCGATGCGCCAGATCTTTCTCGATACGGAAACCACCGGGCTGGAACACAAGTTCGGCCATCGCATCATCGAGATTGCCTGCGTGGAGATGCGCAATCGGCGGCTCACCAACCGGCACTTCCACCGCTACCTGAATCCGGACCGTGATATCGATGCCGGCGCCCTGTCGGTGCATGGCATCAGCCGGGAGTTCCTGCTCGACAAACCACGCTTTGCCGATGTGGCCGTCGAGTTTCTCGACTTCGTGCGCGGAGCCGAACTGGTCATCCACAACGCCGCGTTCGATGTCGGTTTCCTGAACGCCGAACTCGCACTGCTCGACATGGCCCCGGTGGACACCGTATGCCACGGGGTCTGCGACACCCTGCGGATGGCCAAGGATCTGCACCCCGGCAAGAAGAACAACCTCAACGCGCTGTGCGAGCGCTATGGCGTCGACAACTCGCACCGCACCTTGCACGGCGCCTTGCTGGACGCCGAGATTCTCGCCGAGGTCTACCTGGCGATGACTCGCGGCCAGGAAAGCCTGATCATGGACCTCGGTGATGACAACGGCGGTCGACTGGACACCGCCGGCAGAACACCATCGCCAGGCCGGCGCCAGACACTGCAGGTCAAGCGAGCCAGCCCGGAAGAACTGGCTGAACACCAGCAGGTGCTGACCGCCATCCAGGAAGCCAGCAAGGGCAAGTGCCTGTGGTTGCGGTCCGCCGGCGACTGATTGCCGATGCCCCACCGCTGCTGGTGCTGTCGGCTGGCCTTCTGCTTGGCACAGCGCTGCTGAACCCACTCGTTTCGTCGTCGCGCGAGGTGCGCGCCACCGTCAGCGCACCGCCTCCCCTGCAAGCATGGATCGACGCCACCGCCACGGGCGGCACCCTGAATGCCCCAGCCGGCACGTACTCTGGACCCGTCGTGATCAGTCGACCGATGGTCATCGATGGCAAGGGAGCGATCACCATCGACGGTGGAGGCCAGGGAACCGTGCTGACGCTACGGACGAGCGGCGCAAGCTTGCGTGGACTCCACATTACCCGCTCGGGAGGCTCGCACGACGCCATCGATTCGGGTCTGCTGATCGACAGCGGTAGCGACAACGTGATCGAAGGCAATACCATCGATGACGTGCTGTTCGGCATCACCCTGCAGCGGGCAAACGACAACCGTATCATCGGCAATCGCATTCGTTCCCGGCCAGACGAGCCTGCCGATCGCGGCGACGGCATCCGCCTCTGGTACAGCATGGGTAACCGCGTGGAAAACAACGACATCTCGCGCATCCGGGACATCACGATCACCAATTCCTTGCGCAACCGCTTCGTCGCCAACAGCGTCAGCGACAGCCGCCGAGCGCTGAATCTCCTGTTCTCACACCGCACGCTGATCGAGAAGAATCTGTTGACCGGCAATTCGACCGGCATTACCGCCCTCAACTCCGACGGCCTCACCATACGCAACAACCGGATCATGCATGCCGGCGATGCCAGCGGTGCCGGTATCGCCCTCAAGGAGAGCGGCACGACGCTGATCCATGGCAACGAAATCATTCACTGTGCGGTGGGCATCTTGTCCGACTCGCCGATGCACGCACTCAATCGCATCACGGTGATCGACAACCGCATCGCGCACAACGTCACCGGCATCAGCTTCTACGGCGAGAGAGGTGGTCACCTGGTTCTGTTCAACTCCTTCGAGCACAACCTGTGGCAAGCGCTGGTCGGCGCGAGCGGCGACATCGACGGCAACGAATGGCGAGGAAACTATTGGGACAATTACGAAGGATTCGACCGCAACGACGATGGCTTCGGCGACACGCCCTACGAAATCTGGGCCCACGCCGACCAGATCTGGCTAGAGACGCCGATGGCCAGGTTCTTCCGCAACTCGCCGGCACTCGAATTGCTCGACTTTTTCGAGCGGCTTGCGCCTTTTGCCCTGCCGACCCTCATACTGCGCGATCCCGAACCGGTGTCGCGGCCAGACGCGACGACGCCTCGGATTCAGCAACAGATGGCACAACGCTAGGGATTTCGGCGCGCATCACGCGCACCCTACAGATCGAAGCGCCAAAGGCCCTGGCGCATCAGAAGAAGGGCGGCGAAAAACTGAGGTGGCGAAGCGCTCAGCTTTCGCTCGGCGTCTCCGGCGGACGCCTTGGCCGTCGGCCGTGCCGCTTCGGCGTGCGCGCGTCGGACTGCCCGTCCGCTCCCACTTCCGGCCGGGCAGCGGGCGGCCGTGGGTCGGGACGCGGCCCGGCGACGGGCCTCGGTCCGACTTTTCGCGGATCCGGACGTCGACCGGGCCCCTGAACACCGGGGCGCTTGTCCGGCTGCCGCTCGAGCGGCCTGTCCGACGGGCGCTCCGACTCACGGTTGCCCGGAGCCATGGTGATCTCGAGCTCGATGATCTCATCCCATTGCTCGTCGCTTCGATCGCGCTCGGGGATGGCAAGAAGTTCTCGGAGCCGGCGACGCGGATCCTGGGGAGGTGAATCGTTCATGCTCCCATTATGACGCACACAGGAGGCGTCGTTCAACAGGCTTGCGTGGTTTACGCAGAGCTGGTGACGAAAAGGCCCGCACTATTGCGGGCCTTTGGCTTCCCCGACAGCCGAAGCCACACAGGAATGGGCTGACTCGGCGATGCCGGTCGTGGCGACGGACAGATAAGGGAAAAATCAGTGGCCGGCGCGCAGGCTTACAGCGAACGAATTCTGCAAGCTCTCGGGAAACTGGAAGCGCGCAAAGGCACGGTGAATGTCTGCCTCGTTGACGCCCCTGGTCGCATCATGGAAAGAAATCCCCAGCGGCCGGCCATTGGCGGCCAGAGTAGCAAAGGCAAACCGCCAGCGCTGCGCCTCGGCCAACCGCTCACGCAGTTCAGACTCATTGCTGATTTCAACACCCGCCTGCTTGAGTGAATCCAGAAACTGGTCGAAAGACTCGTTGCTCAGGCTACCCATTTTGTTCTCCTGTCGAAGTATCCGTGCTCGTCATACCTGCAGGAGATAACGCTCGCTCCTGCCGGCGGTTGACAGGAAGGGTCAAGAAAGCCACAGCCGCGGGCCATAGCGCCGTCTCGACCGTCAGTAATGCGGTGGAATCTCCTCGCTGGCGGGGCGTCGTCCGCCTGCGGCCAGGCCCTCCTCCAGTTGGCGGTGAAGGTGCCGCAGTTGCTCCTGCAGCAGATCGAGCTGCTGTTGCTGCCGATAGACCGTGAGATTGAGTTCGTCCACCAGATTCTCGGCCAGGCCGAGGCGAATCTCGAGTTCGACGAGACGATGTTCCATTACCGACCCCGCGATTGCGCGGGACACGGCCCGGTCGAGGCCGGCGCGATCCCGACGAGTTGGCCGACTGTCGCACGTGCGGACTCGTCTGGAGCCCTCATGAGTTCGGTCGGGAGTAGCACTCCTGCAGAAAGGCGCCGCTGTGGCTGCCCATGCGGTCGAGCGCACCGGCGCGGCCGGGCCCAGCCGCCGCCGCTGATCGCCAGCCGGTACGGCCGGAGCGCCGCACCAGAGCACTTTCCGATTCCGGCTCTCACACATCCGGTCATTTCGTCCATTCTGGCGGCTGACGGTGCGCGTGGCCGAACCTCGTGCGCCTGGCTAGCGACGTGTCGGTCAGGCGCCGAATTGATCGCTGCCAGACTCGGACTCCAGCGACCTGAACGGAGCGAGGTCCCGTATGTTCTTCTGTACGGCAACGGCACCGAACAGGCTCAAGAGAAACGACATGGCATAGAATCCCTTTTCGCTCGAGCCAATCGTCGCGTTCCAGAGTCCGACCGTCAGCAGGAGAATTGCCAACGCCAGCGAGATCCAGCAAAGGCCAAAATAGATCCCGGTAACCGGTATGCCCTCAAGCCGGTCGCGGACCGATTTCTGCAGCGATACGGCGGCGAACAGCCCGTACATCAAGACCGTGAAATAGTAACCCTGCTCATTCAGCTGCATGCTGGCATTCCACAAGCCGACCAGATAGGCGGCGGCACCCACCAGCAGGGCAGCCCACGATGCGCCGATGAAGGCTCCGGTTGGGCGCTGAACTTGTACACTCATGACATTCCTCCACGTCGATCCGCATCAATGCCAGCTTAACACGCCTGTTCGCAACTTGCCGCGGGGCTCCCCGGCCAGTCACGGCCCGCTTCCAAGCACAGCGCTCCCGGCCCTGGCGTCGCCCAACGCGCTCCTTCGTGTACGTGGCAACGGCGAAGCATCGGGCGACCGCCACCAGTCGCTGTAAGCTACTCGGGGAGGCCGTTGAGGAGGAACATGGCCTGCAGGGCATCGTTCGGCTTGCCGAGTTGCCCAAACCAGCGGCCGAGAATCGGGCTGATCTCACCGGAACGGTAGAGCCTGGCCAGGGTCCGGTCCACGGCGAGACGGAAGTCGGCATCCCGACGCATTGCCAATCCGTAGGGTTCGTAGCTGAACTGCAGTGTGGCCAGTGCGAAGGCCTGCCCCTGCCCGCGCACCAGCGCAGTGGTGATCAGTACCGTGCGATCGGCGGCATAGGCGGTGGCGGTCTTGTCCTTCAAGGCCCGCAAGGCGGCATCGTGGTCCGGCACCTTGATCAGGTAAACGCCGAGCTTGCCTGCTGCGATCAAGTCCTCGAGCGTCTTCTCGGTCGTCGTTCCCGCGACCACCGCGACCCGTTGACCCTTGGTCGCTTCCAGAGAGGAAGGCACCTCACCGTCCAGAAACAACAGGCCAGCGCCATCGATGAAGGTCATCAGACTGAAATCGAAGTCGGCCCGACGCGCCAGCGTCTGTGTCGTATTGCCACATTCCAGGTCGATCGCGCCGCTCTTCAGCGCTTCGAAGCGACTCTGCGCAGTCACCGGTACCCAGCGCACGTCGAGCTTAGGCAGATCCAGTTGCTTGCCAAGATCCTCGGCGACGATCCGGCACAGGTCCACGCTGTAGCCGCGCGGTTGCTTGTCGTCGCCGACAAAGGAAAAAGGCATCGAGTTCTCGCGGTAGCCGAGCTTCAGCGTCCCCGACTGCTTGATCCTGGCCAGTACCGATTCAGATGCCATGACCGGCATGGCGATGACAAGGCTTGCGACAAGCCCGCCGAGAAGCAGAGTTCGTTTGATCATGGTGCGTCCTATCGAGTGGTGAGGAGGAAAGGGTCCGCTGCAAAGGGGGTCATGCGGGCGCCGCAAGTATGCACAGCAACAGCAGGTTTTTCCAGCGCCAGATCCGCATCTTCCCTGGCGCGCATCGCCGAAACGCCTGCCGGCAACACATCGACGCCCAGGGGTGGCTTGCTGCGAACGCCAGCGACGGGATGACGTGGTCAGTCCAGGGCCGACATCGGGAAGGGTATGGGAAGCCTGCGCCGACGCCCGCGTGCATTCATGGCACCATCGACAGGAAGAGAAACACGGCAAAGAGCACCAGATGAACGGATCCCTGCAAGACCGTGGCACGCCCTCCCGCGAGGGTCATCGACGTGAGCAAGAGCGTGAGCGCAAGAAGAGTCATCTCCTTGGCCGGGAGACCAAGATCCAGGGGAAGATCGAGCGCGATGGCCGTCACGGCCACCGCGGGAATGGTCAGACCAATGGTGGCGAGAGCGGATCCCAGCGCCAGATTGAAACTGATCTGCATGAGGTTGCGACGCGCGGCGCGTACCGCAGCCATGGTTTCGGGGAGCAACACCATCATGGCGATGGCGATGCCGACGACCGCGTTGGGCATTCCTGCGCCGTCGACGGCCGTTTCGATGACTGGTGCAAGAATCTTGGCAAGGCCAACGACGGCAACCAGGGAAACAAGCAGCAGGACGAGACTCGCCACTGTGGCGAACAGGCTGGGCCGCTGCGCATGCTCACCAGTCGATCCATCGCCTTCCGGCAGGAAATAATCGCGATGACGAACGGTCTGCACGAAGACGAACACGCCGTAAAGGACCAGTGACACCACGCCGGCAAACACGAGTTGCGAGCCCGACAGCGTCGGCCCAGCCGTCGTCGAGGTAAAGTTGGGAAGTACCAGCGTCAACGTCGTCAGCGTCGCCAACACCGCCAGAGCGGGTGTCGTGCCCTCGACACGGAAGTCGATGACGCGATGCTGCAGGCTGCCGACCAGAAGGCACAGGCCAACCACCCCGTTGCAGATGATCATGACGGTCGCAAATACCGTATCCCGCGCCAGGGCACTCGACTCCACACCACCCGACAGCATCATCGAGACGATCAACGACAACTCGATGACCGTGACGGCAAGTGCCAGAACCAGGGTGCCAAAAGGCTCCCCGACACGATGTGCAATCACTTCTGCGTGGTGTACCGCAACGAGCACCGAGGCGATCAAGGCCGTCGCGGCACACGCGAGAAGGAGAGCGCCGGGCACCAGCCCCCAGATCGCAACAAGCATGCCGCATGCCGCTACCGGGACGGCCACGCTCCAGACCGGGACTCCGGCAAACGCTTGTTTCGTCATACTTGGCAAGCCTCCGAAAATTCTTCAGCGATCGTCAGATCGTCAATGAAAACAGTCGTCCAGATCATCGAAAGTCGCAACAAGGGTGGCCATACTTGCCCATCCTCACGAACTCAACGATGGACGCTCCACCATCCCGGGTTCCTTGTCCGTACGGCTCCGCGCCGGCTCCGCACACGCGAAACGGCCTTGCGGAAAGCGCTTGATGGCTGCGTCCCCAGCCGCGAGGGGCAGGTCAGCCTTGGCGCCTTGCGTTCAACGTTTTCCTGGGGGCTCGAAGACCCGTGACAGGGCGGACGCCAGCGGCCAACGCATTTCGCCGGCCCGGCAGTGTTGCGACAGCGCGCCGCGGCAGGCGCGCACTGACCCAGCTTCGTTGCGCGCAGCAGGTGGATTTCCTGCTCCAGCGCTGCGCGCCCCAGGACGATCGGCGGTTGATCAGGGGTTGAAGACCCGCTTGCCTGACGCTATGGCTCGCGTCTGCAGGTGCGCCCACCGCGGAGTGGCCTTGGGCGCCTCGGCATACAGATCGCAATCGACCAAGGCTTGCAGGCCCTCCGGACTGGCGATCCAGCGGTCGATCGCCTCGACGTCGTCTGACAGATCTACCGCCTGCGCCGTCAGGTGAGGCGAGTTCTTGGCCGCGTTCTTGGTCGCCGCATTGACCGAAGGCGGTCGCCAACCACTGTTGACGCCGTCCGGCGCCGTCGCGCCGGTCGCATCATGATAGCGCTTGAGAAAAAGGTTGGCGCGCCGCACCGTTTCCTTGGCGTTGGCCATGATGGTCGGTGTCAGTTCGTTGGCGTACTCGACGTCACGGTTTTTCCAGTACTGCTTCAGCGTAATGGCCATGGTGGTTTCCTCATTCAGGGGAGGGAAGGAGCAGCCGGCGCCAGGCCGCAAGCCCAACACAGCCCGACTGCCATGCGGGGAAGCCGTAAACAACAGAAAACGATCCGCGTCCAGACTCAGGGCCACGGAGACGTGCGCACCGTACCCTCTTTGTCTCGACAGAGCAATGCTGATCGGGGCAAGCTGGCGACCGGTGTCGCCAAGCTTACGCATCTCGCGTACCTCTATCACGCTACCGACAAGCGAGCCCCGTGCGGCGCGTCGCATGCGGACCCGCTCACCGCGGCGTAGCCGACGGCTCGCCTGAGCGATCGCCATGCTGACCGGCACCGACGCGTCAAACCTCAAGGGCCGCTTATCGGACCCATTTTCGTTGACTCCAGCCGTCAAGCATCCTCCGCCAGCTTTGCGCGCCTACGATCAGCGGATCTTCAGCACCGGCTGATACCTGCCAATGCCGTCGCCGTTCGGCTTGGCAGTCGACAGCGGACATTCCTTGCCACGCCACGCGGCAGGGCGGGGCAGCGGATCGGTTCTGGTGTGCACAAGCGGGTCGATCGTGGCGAGCGCCAAGATCTCTCCAGCACCACTCTGCTTGATCATTCAGGCGCCGAATTCCATCACGAACGTGAACCGTGCTCAGTCGTCGGGTTCGCAACGATTCACCATGGCGTTTCCCCGGCGAGATGCCCCTCCATCGCCTCCTCCAAGGCCTTCTTGGTCGGTCTTTTCAGGTCGGGCAGCACGGCGTCAAGTGCGTACAGCTTGTCGAAATAGCGGTGTCTACCGATGGGCGGACACGGGCCGCCCTGTGCTGTTGACCGGCAGCTTGTGCAGCACCCAATGAACCCAAGTCATGCATGGTGCGGCAGGATTCGGCGCATCAGGATCGGCCACGATCAGTGCTAGACTCCTTGCGCGAGCAGCTGCACCACTCCAGACCCGTGGCGGCGGAACATCCTTACCCTCGCAGGTGTACAGCTTGGGGACCGATGCGCTGTGATCGAACGCATCTGAAGTGATGCTCATGTCCATGCTAGTAGTGCGTTCCGTTAAAACCTATACAGATTAGGCTATGGCGAGATCGAACTTCTTCCAACGAAAGACGACTGGGGCCGCGTTCATCTCGTCGACCCCTTGGCGGATGCGTGTCTTGAGTTCGTCTAGAGAACTGACGCGGATATGTCGCAAGAAGGTGCGAGCCATCTTCGAGAAGGCGCACTCGATGAGGTTGAGCCACGAGCCGTGTTTGGGGGTGTGGACATACTCGAAGCGCCCAGGACGCGTCGCAAGGAACGCCCGGGTTTCCTTCGAGATGTGTGCCGAATGATTGTCGAGGACGAGACGAACAAGCGCCTCTGGAGGATAGTGGGCGTCGATATCCTTGAGCAACTCAATGAACTCGGCGCTACGGTGCCGATCCTCGACTCGCTCGAAGATATGACCGGAGTGCAGATCGATGCCAGCCAGAATCGAGACGGTGCCATGGCGAACGTACTCGTAATCACGCCCGAGGGTGGCCGCTTTGTCAGGCACCGGGGGCAAGTCCGGCGCCGTCAGACCCAGCGCCTGAACACCTGGCTTCTCGTCGACGCTCACGGAGTAGATCGGATTGGGACGCGCATCATGAACAGCCCCCTCCCGGTACAAAGCCACATCCTGATAAACCATCAGAACCTCTTGCATCTTCCGGTCGAAATCCGGGTCACGCCGCTCCAGGTAATAGCGGATCTTGTGCGGCTTGATCTGCCGCTCGTTGAGAATCCGCCAGACGGTACTCTTGCCCGCTTGCGCCAAACGCGGATGGCCGACCTCCTCGGCATGGCTCGAGACAAATTCCGCCAACGCCGAAATCGACCACACTTCCGCTGCCCGTCCATGATCTTTCGGTTTGGTACACGCCAAACTGACGACCCAAGCCTTGGCCTCCTCGCCAATCTCAGGCTCATGCGGGCGATGATAGGCATCCTTCAGGCCAGCCGCCACACCATCGGCCAGGGCTTTGTCGATACACTTGTACACCGTCGAACGTCCGACTCCCACTCGACGCATGACTTCAGTAATCGACCGGTTCTCCACGTACGCCAGGAGAATCTTCGCCCTCTCGGCTTCACGTACCGGCGCCGTTCTCGACCGGGCCAGATCCCCGAGCATCTCCTCTTCCGCCGCCGTCAAGGCCAGTGCCACCCGACTCGTCTTTCCCGACATGACCACACCTCACACACAAACGTCTTGAAATCATGTCAGTATCGCCGAATCTTCATGTCTATTGTTGAAACGAACTACTAGTTCCTCCAGTTTGCGTTGTTGCCGCCCGGACACCAGGCAGGCATCAGCGGATACGCGAGCAATTGTGCCAAAACGGATGTCAGCGACAGAATTGTCAATCTCAGCAGGCCACGCATCGTGATACCTCACCGAAGGCCAAGACTGTTGAAGTGGCTGAAGGGCTTGTTTGTGACCCGAGCCAAGTTGCCTCCAGAGGTACAGCGAGCCAAAGAAGTCATCGCGGCCATAGACTCGGGCGGGATTCCATTGAATCCGGCAACGATCAACACGATCGCACGGGACCTGGGGCTGGAGGTGCCACGACGAGCGTCGGTCAGCGACACGATCCAGCGTATTCGAATGGCTGTCGAACGAAGTCAATCTTACGCGGATCCCTCCGGGGCGATCAGCAGCACGCTGGGGAAGTACGATGCGTAGCGTCTTGTGTCGCTGATCGCACCGGATAGCCCGACGCAGCTCGCCAGACGTGCCACTGCATCGATCAGATGGGCAGCCCTGTTGCACCGACCAGTCGCACAGCCCATGCCAACGCACAGATGGAAACGCCCATGACCGACGAACTTTTCCGCGAAGACGCCACGCTCACCACTTGCGAAGCGCGCATCACTTGCATCGACGAACGCGGCGTACAACTCGAACGCACGATCTTCTACCCGCTGGGGGGTGGCCAAGCTGGCGACCGCGGCGCCCTGATCCTGCCCGACGGCAGTGATCTGCAAATCGCCGACACGCGCAAGGGTGCGCAGGCCGGCGAAATCCTGCATGTGCCGGCGGCCGGCCAGGAGGCCCGGCTCGCGCAGATCAGCATCGGCCAGATCGTTCACGCCCGCCTCGACGCGCACCGCCGGCAGCGCCACATGCGTTTCCACACCACGACGCACCTGCTGTGCGCGTTGATCCCCCATCCGGTCAACGGCTGCTCGATAACCTGCGACTATGCGCGGCTGGACTTTCACATGGCGGAGCCGCTCGACAAGGAAGCCCTCACCGCCGGCTTGGCGCGCCTTGTCGGCGAGGCACGCCCGGTCCGCCAGCGCTGGATTGCCGAGTCCGAACTGGATGCCAACCCCGGCCTGGTACGCAGTATGAGCGTGCAGCCGCCACGTGGGCTGGGCCGGGTCCGAGTCATCGAAATCGAAGGCGTGGACCTGCAACCGTGCGGCGGCACGCATGTCTCCAACACCGCCGAGATCGGCGCCGTCGTCGTTACCCGGATCGAGAAGAAGTCGGCGATGACCCGGCGAGTCGTGCTCGCGTTCGCCGAACCCGCTACCATCGCCAACTGACGGTAACGCCTGCCGACCACGGTGCGGGTTCAGGCCGCCATCACGCGCGTAAATTGCTTCGGATAGCTGAGTTGACTTCCAATGCGTCGCGGGGGAACCCGGCGATCGTCGCCAACGCCGCCTGGTGCCGTCTTGAGATTGACAAGTAATATCCGTTGAGGATTGCGCCAGAGCATGCCGTTGCGCTGCACGCTCCATTCAGCGTGTGTTGCGCGCAAGCGAAAAGCCTGCACCCATCACGCCAAGCGCCTGGCCCATCAGCTTCAGCTCCCCGCCGGGACCTCGAATCGACTGTGCGCATCCGGTCAGTACGAGACGGTCGGGAATCCATGATCTTGGGTTACGGACCGAGGGGTCCCACAGTAGTCCGGCCGATGATGAGATCTCTCGATCGTGTAGAGTGATTGGGAATAGGCTATGATTTTGAGGCGATTATGTTAGCGACTGAATTAATGCAGCAAGGTGGTACTCTGAAGGGAGATCCGGCCCTGCGTCAGGCCATGCCCGTCGCCTTGTCCATTGACGCCGTCGTTACCCGGTTTGCCATGGCCGATCCCCGGCGGTCGCTTCTGGCTGATCACTGTTCGTTGGCGAGGAACTCAGTCGCAAAGAACGAGGGACGATCGGATAACAGCATAGATGAGGCGAGTGATGAGGGGGGCCTGTGAGCATCCGCGCTCGGCTTTTGCTCCTGATCCTGTTCGCGACGCTGATCCCTGCGCTGGTGGCTGGGATCCAGTTTATCGAACGCCGTGATACGGAGATTTCCGGTGCGAGCGAAGACCTGGCGGCGTCAGTGCAAGAGATTGCGCTGGATCTCAAGGATATAGTTCGGGCCACCGCCCAGCTTCACTATGGACTCGCGCGCGCGCCGGAGCTCGATACGCGGGACCAGGCGGCCTGCTCCGCCTTTCTCGCCGACGTACTCAACGAATATCCTCAGTACACGGGGATACTCACGATAAAGCCGAGCGGCGACCTGTTCTGCGATTCGCTGCGCAGTGGCAGGACGATGAACCTCGCCGACCGGCGTTATTTCCAGAACGCCCTCAACCCTGGTAATCCACTCGCCGTCGAGGCGGCCTTCGGCCGCCTGACTGGAACCGCGGTGCTACAGATCGCCTATGCTGCGCGGAACAAGATGGGCGAGTTGAAGTTTATTCTGCTCGCATCGCTGGACCTGGATAAGACCATGCAATCCCGCTCGCGGACTCTGCCAAGAAGAAATGCAGTGATCGCCCTGGTGGACAACAAGGGAACAGTTTTTACGTGGCATCCCGACACCGAGAAGTTGCGTGGCAGGTCGATTGCGGATTCGCCGTTGTTTCGATTTGCCCGGGAGCAAACGGCTGGGGCGGTACGCGAGGATCTCGAGTTTGGCGGTGTGTCGCGGATATGGGCAGTCAGCACATTGCCCGAGTTTCCCGAAGTGGGGCTGCATGTCGTGGTTGGCGTATCGAAGCAAGATCTGCTCGCGGCGGCGAACAGGAATCTGGTTCAGGCGCTGGCCATCCTGCTCGCCGTCTGGTTGCTGGTATTTGGCGGCGCTTGGGTTCTGGCGCGCGGAGTAATGGATCGAGGCTTGGCCGAGGAGATGCGCATTCGCGAGCTCAATGAACAGTTGGAACAGCGGGTTCTTGAACGTACAGCGAGATTGGAGTCAGCCAACCAGGAGTTGAATCGCGAAATTGCCGAGCGCAGCCGAGCGGAAGCGGAACTTCGCATCGCCGCCATCGCCTTCGATTCCCAAGAGGGAATGATGGTCACCGATGCCCATGGCGTGATCCTGCGGGTCAATCGAGCGTTTGTGGAAGAGACCGGCTATTCGGCCGAGGACGTCGTGGGCCGGAAGCGGACTATGCTCACGTCAGGTCGCGAGGACGCCGCCCTTGACGATGCAATGTGGGAGACCGTCCAGCGCTGCGGAGCATGGCAAGGCGAAGTCTGGGACCGGCGGAAGAATGGCGAGGTGTATCCCGTCTGGCTCACGATCTCCGCCGTAAAAGGACAAGGCGGTCTTGTCACCCATTATGTCGCTACGCATATCGACATTACTCAGCGCAAGGCGGTGGAAGATCAATTGCACAAGCTGGCTTTCTACGACCCGCTGACCCAGTTGCCCAACCGCCGGCTGTTGTTGGATCGGTTGGGTCACGTGCTGGCCGGCAGTACGCGCAGCCGGAACCAAGGCGCAATCATGTTTATCGACCTCGACAATTTCAAGGCTCTGAATGACACACAAGGCCATGACGTGGGCGACCGCCTGCTCGCTGAGGTGGCGCAGCGCCTGAAATCCTCGGTTCGTCAGTGCGACACGGTGGCCCGTCTCGGTGGCGATGAATTTGTGGTGATGGTCCAGGACCTCGCCGCAGACAGTATGGTTGTTGCGCAGGTCGAGGCAGTGGCAGGGAAGATTCTCGCCGCGCTCGACTGCCCGTACCGGCTTGTATTCGACGCCGAACTCGGTAGGCGCAATGCCTTGAACTATCACTGCACGGCGAGTATCGGCATCACGCTCTTCGGGGCTCATTCGACAAATGTCGATGAACTGCTGAAACAGGCCGATCTGGCCATGTATCAGGCGAAGGACTCGGGACGCAACGCCATTCGATTCTTCGATCCGGAAATGCAGGCCGCGATAACCAGCCGCGTTGCGCTGGAGGCTGACCTTCGCGAAGCAGTCGAGGCGGGGCAATTCCAGCTTTATTACCAGCCCCAGGTCGTTGGCGAAAGCCATCGCCTGACGGGCGCCGAAGCCTTGCTCCGCTGGCATCATAGCCGCCGAGGCATGGTGCCTCCCTCCGAGTTCATTCCGCTGGCCGAAGAGACCGGGCTCATCCTACCGTTGGGCCAATGGGTGCTGGAGACCGCTTGCGCCCAACTGGCGACCTGGGCGTCACAGCCCGAGATGGCCCAGCTTACCGTCGCAGTGAATGTCAGCGCCCATCAGATCCGCCAGACCGACTTCGTCGATCAGGTACTGGCCGTGCTCGCTGACGCCGGCGCGAATCCGCAGAGGCTAAAGCTGGAACTGACCGAGAGCCTGCTGGTAAGCAATGTGGAGGACATCATCGCCAAAATGACCTTGCTCAAGTCCAGGGGCGTGGGCTTCTCTCTCGATGACTTTGGCACCGGCTATTCGTCGCTGTCTTACTTGAAGCGCCTACCGCTTGATCAACTGAAGATCGATCAGTCTTTCGTCAACGAGGTGCTCACCGACGCCAACGATGCAGCGATCGCAAAGATGATCGTCGCCCTCGCAGAGAGTCTTGGGCTGGCGGTGATCGCCGAGGGAGTGGAAACCGAAGAACAGCGCAATTTTCTCGCCGAGAGCGGCTGCCACGCCTATCAAGGCTACCTGTTCAGCAAGCCATTGCCATTGGCGGGGTTTGAACAATGGATTGGGAAACCAACGGCACCAGCGAGCGTATAGGAGCTCGCCTGAAGTAGCGTCAGTCTCGGATTGGGTCCCGGCAACCCATGAAAGCGATGATTCGCCTCTCGGCGCCGCCGCGTGGGCCGAAGAGGAGAAAGACCTCATGAGTCCGGTCAACGGCTGCTCGGTAACATGCAACTATGCGCGGCTGGGCTTTCACATGGCCGCACCGCTCGAAAAGGAAGTCCTGGCCGCGGAGATCGGCGCCGTCATCGCCCGGATCGAGAAAAAATCGGCGATGACCCGGCAAGTCGTGCTCGCGTTCGCCGAGCCCCCTATCCGCGCGAACTGACTGTAACGCCTGCCGGCCGCAGCGCAGGCTCAGGCCGCCAGCTTGCGTTTGCGAAGCCGCATCAAGCAGCCGATTCCCGGGAGTCTGGCGTACAGTTCTCCGGCGGCGTCCCAGTAGTCGCGGTGCCAGGTCACCTTGCCGGCGCTGTCGAAGTACAGATGCGACGCCTCGGCAATCACTTTTGGCGCAGCCGTCCTCCGCGAGCCCTTCAGCCGGTAGTGCCGTTCCCATACCAGCAACGCGCCGTTGTCGGCGACTGGTGACGCTGCTGGCTGGCCCATCGCCTTCAACAACTCGTTGATGGCACCCACCTGCCCGATTCAGGCCTCTTGTGATAAGACCATATAAAGACTATATTCAGTCTCAAACGACTCAGGAGCACTGCCATGCGCTACTCATCTCAAGTCAAGCCGATCAGCTACCTCAAGGCCAACGCTGCCGAAGTCCTGAGGCACCTCGCTGAGCAGCGTGAGCCCCTCATCATCACCCAGAACGGTGAGGCCAAGGCCGTCCTGCAGGACGTGGCCTCGTTCGAAGAGACCCAAGAAACGCTGGCCTTGCTGAAAATCCTGGCACTCGGCAACCAGGATGTGGCCGCTGGCAAGCTCAAGCCCGTGGCCGATGTCGTCGCCCGTCTGCGCGCCAAGCGAGCCACTGCCTGATGGCAGGCGCACCAGCCAAGTTCGAGGTTTTGCTCACCGAGGGCGTGGAGCACGACTTGGAGTCCATCCACGACTACATCTCCGAAGTCGACTGCGTGGCCAACGCCAATTACGTACTGGATGAGTTGATGGAGGCCGTGGAGAGCTTGTCGAGGTTTCCGGAGCGCGGCGGCTACCCGAAGGAACTGGTCGGCCTCGGCATCAAAGAGTACCGCCAGATCTTCTTCAAGCCGTACCGCGTGATCTACCGTGTCACAGGCAGCCAAGTCATCATCTATCTGATTGCTGACGGGCGTCGTGATATGCAGTCGGTGTTGGCGAGAAGGCTGCTCGGCGCGTAGTGAGCGCGGTCATGTTCCCGGATATTGGCGAAGATGGCCTCGGTTTCGGGGACTTTTCCTGGGGTTTGCCCTTGAGCACCGGACGCCACCGCGACCCCTCACGGATGCACTGCCGACCTGCTGCTCCCGGGGCAGCACATCCTTGGCATATCCCTGCGTACGCAGAGGCTTGATGGCTTCCTCCGCCGTCAAGCGGGTGAAGGACGAGGTCGCGCGCCAAGTCCGATAGCTTGAATGTGGGCGGCTGCAACATGAACCTCCGCTTCCCGTGCGCGGCTGGACTTTCACCGGGCGGCACCGCCTGCCGACCACAGCGCGGGTTCAGGCCGCCAGCTTACGTTTGAGAAGCCGCATCAAGCAGCCGATTCCGGGGAGTCTGGCGTAGAGTTCTTCGGCGGCGTCCCAGTAGTCGCGGTGCCAGGTCACCTTGTCGGCGCTGTCGAAGCGCAGGTGCGACGCCCCGCGAATCACTTGCGGCGCAGCCGTCTTCCGCGAGCCCTTCAGCCGGTAGTGCAGTTCCCATACCAGCAACGCGCCGTTGTCGGCGACCACGCGCTCGAGGACGACGAAGCGTGGTTCGTCAACCTGACCGAACATGTGCGTGAAAATGCGCTGGATCGGCGCGACGCCGCGCACCTCGTTGAACGGATCCTTGAAATACGCATCGTCCGCGTAGTACTCGGGAAAACGGACCACTGTCTCGAGGCACAAGCCCTCGAAGAAGGCGACCAGAGCGTCGACGGCAGTCGTACTGCTCATCCTGAACTCCCCTTGGCGCCGCCGAGAACGCGGACGAGCGGGAAGTAGAGGCGGTATGGCAGATGCGCCAGCAACTTCATCACGCGTGTAAAACGCTTCGGATAGTGGATTTCGAATGCGCCGCCGGCAAGACCGGCGATCGTCGCCAGCGCCGCCTGCTCGGGAGTGAGCAGCGCCGGCATCGCGAAATCGTTCTGCGCGGTCAGCGGCGTTGCGACGAAGCCCGGATTGATCACCCGCACACCAATGTTTCGCGGCTGCAGATCGAGGTACAGCGACTCGGCGAAGTTGATCAGCGCGGCCTTCGTCGGACCATAGATCAGCGACTTCGGCAGGCCGCGATAACCGGCGACGCTGGCCACGAAACCGATCTGGCCGTTGCCCTGACGCAGCAATTGCGGCACGACGCAGGCCGCGAAGGAGACGGCGGCGACGAAATTGACGTCGATCATCCGCCGCGCCTTGGCCATATCGAGCTCCCAGGCGCGCATCGGCAGATAGTCGCCCGCCACGTACAGGGCGACATCGACACCGCCCCATTCGGCGAGCACGGCGTCCCAGGCAGCGCGCAGACTCGCTTCGTCGGCGGCATCGCAGGGAACGACCAGCGCCTGCCCACCGCCGGCAGCGGCGACCTCCGCCAGGCGAGCGGCGTTGCGCGCCGACAACGCCACGCGCGCGCCACGCGCCAGCAGCACGCTGGCGAGCGCCGCGCCGATGCCCGTCGAGGCGCCGAGCAGCCAGACGCGTTTTCCCGACCAGTCGGTAATGCGTGGATTCATCGCTTTACCGCCTCGTGAAGCTCAGCGTCACCTCGCCGAGGTGGAAGCCGAACTTGCGCATCGCCGAGCGGTTGAGCATCACCTTGTCGTCGATCAGGAACATCCAGTCGTCGAAGTCGACGTTCCAGACGCGGCCATCGACCGGCAGGGCGAGCACGTAGCGCCAGCGCAGCGCGTTGCCGGCCGCTTCGCCCTGCGCCTCGCCGACCACGTCGTCGGCCCGGCCGACGTAGCGCGACGCATCGACGCGGGTAATCGTCCACACCCGCCGCGACGTCGTCCCGTCCGACCACGCAAAGTTCTCGTCGAGCGTCCCGACATCGACCCCGTCACGCTTCTCCCACTTGGCGTCGATGACGACATGGAAGCGCTTGATCACTTCGCCCGAACGATCCTGGAACATTCCCCAGCCGTCGATCGTGCCGTTGAAGTAGCGGGCGAGATCGAGCGCCGGCTGCTGGGCCTGGTAACGATCGACCGGCGTGCCGGCGCAACCGCCGAGACCGAGGATTCCGCAAGTGAAGCAGGCGAGCCACAGGGTTTTCATCGAGAGACCTCCAGAGTGCTGCGCCATTGCCACGCGAGGACGGCGGCGATGGACTTGAAGACCAGCGGCAGCAGGCAATAGACGGCGGCGAGACCGGCCGTCGTCGCCGCCACCCCCGGCCGGTAGCCGACCAGGTCGAGCAACGGCAGGGACAGGCCGGCGGCCAGCGCCAGATTGAGCTTGGCGACCAGGTTCCACCAGCCGAAGTAGGCGCCAGCCTGCGCCGAACCGCCGCCCGCGACGCTATCGCTCGCCGGACGTTCGCAGAGGTCGGCGAGCAAGGCTGCCGGCAGCGTCAGGTCGGCACCGAGCGCCGCCCCCGAAAGCAGGCAGACGACGGCGAACGGCCAGACGTCACCGGCACCCAATCCCCAGGCCCAGGCGAATGAGGCAACGGCGACGAGCATCGAGGCGACCCAGGTGCGCACGCGCCCGAAACGCCTGGCGAAGACGACCCACAGCGGCAGAAACGCGACGCCGCTGACGAAGTAGAGCGCGAGAAAGGCACCGCTCCAGGCTTCGGCCTGCAGCACATCGGCGACGTAGAAGAGGACCAGCGTTGCCGGCAAGGCGGCGGCGATGCCGTTGACGACGAAAACGGCCAGCAGGCGGCGAAAGCGGCCATCGTTCAGGACAGCACGCAAGTTGCCGAGCAAGCCGCCGCTCGCCGGCAGGCGCGCGGCCGACGGCGGCGTGCCGAGCAGGGTCCAACTCGCCAGGAACAGCAACAACACGGGGAAAAGCTGCGCCAACCCGGAGAGTCCCTGGGCGAGATCCTTAGCCAGCAGCCCCGGGAGCGCTGCCGCGAGAACGACGCCGATCAGGCCGAAGCCCTCGCGGCTGGCCGTCAGCCGCGTCCGCTCGCCGGCATCGCGGCCGAGTTCGGCGCCCCACGCCTGATAGGCGACGCTGGCCAGCGAGAAACCGAAGTAGGTGCACAGCATCGATGCGAGCAGCCACAACGGCGCCGCGACTGCCGGCGGGTGCAGCAGCGCGAGCATGCCCAGTGCTAGGCACGGCAGGGCCAGAACGATCAGCCGCTGCCGACTCGCCGTCCGGTCGCTCCAGCCGCCGAGCAGCGGATCGATGCCCGCGTCGAGCAGGCGTGCGGCCAGCAGCAAGGAGCCGAGCAGGCTCAGGCTCATGCCCGCGGATTCGGCGTACAGGCGCGGCACATGCACGTACACCGGCAGTGCCGCCATGGCCAGCGGCAAGCCGAGTGCGCCGTAGGCGAGCAACTGCCGGTTGGGGAGCGTCACGCCCTGGGCGGGAGGCACGGTCAGATCTCCGGCCGCTTGAGGAGCGCCGAGCGCAGGCTCGGGCTGCGGCTGCGCGGGTCGAGCCAGATGGCGAAGAACAGGCGCGCGAACTCGGCATCCGCCACCTCGCCGGTCGCCCGGCCGCGGTGGTAGAAGGCAGCGCTGCGCCCCGGGTAATGCACACCGATGATGCTGTCGCCCTCCTTGACGTCGGGGAAAACGCGCCGCAGCTCAGGCTCCCAGCGCTGCAACTGCGCCTCGCTGGCGCCGAGCCGGCGCATTTCATCCACACTGGTCTGCACCAGCCGGTCGCGCGGGATGTCGCGCAAATAGTCGAGCTGCAGCGCCGAAGGCGAAGTCGCCGGCAGGGTCGGCGTCGGCTCGCCGACGACCCACAGAGTGGCGCGGTAGAGCGAGAAGCCGAGCCAGCTCATTTCGCCGCTCCCCCACTGCCGCCAACCGGCTTCGGATTTGCGCACCGCTTCCGGCAGGGCTTGCGCCAGGCCACTGCAGGCAAGGAACAGCAGGGCGATCAGCGTTCTCATCGGGCGTGCGCCAGTTCGACCTGCAGAACGTCGGTGCAGCCGCTGTTGAAACCGGCCTGGCAATACGCCAGATAGAAGCACCATAGGCGGCGGAAGCGCTCGTCGAAGCCCTGTGTTTCGATCGTCGGCCAGCGCTGTTCGAAATTGGCCGACCACTCGGCCAGCGTGCGCGCGTAGTCGCGCCCGAAAGCGAAGGCGTCGCCGACCACCAGCCCCGCCCTGGCGGCCTGCCGGCGGAAAACCGAGGGACTCGGCAACATGCCGCCGGGGAAAACATGTTGTTGAACGAAATCGGTCCCACGACGGTAGCGCGCGAAGAGGTCGTCACGAATGGTGATGCTCTGCACGACGGCTCGCCCGCCGGGCGCCAGCAGCCGCTGCAGGGTCGCGAAGTAGGTCGGCCACCAGCGTTCGCCGACCGCCTCGAACATCTCGATCGAAACGATGTGGTCGAACGGCTCGCCGGCCAGTTCGCGATAGTCGCGCAACTCGAGGGTCACCTGCCGTTCCAGCCCGGCGATCTGCATGCGCTCGCGCGCAAATTCCAGTTGCGCCGGCGAGAGCGTCAGGCCGACGACCTCGAGCCCGGCTTCGCGCGCCGCGGTTTCGGCGAAGCCGCCCCAGCCACAGCCGATCTCGAGCACGCGCTGCCCGGGCCGAGAGTCGAGACGACTCAGGATGCGCCGGTACTTGGCAAGTTGCGCGGCAGCCATCGAGCGCGGTGCGTCGCTCGAGTAGAGAGCGCTCGAATAGCTCATCGTCGGGTCCAGCCATTGCCGGTAGAAGTCGTTGCCAAGGTCGTAGTGCGCCATGATGTTGCGGCGCGATCCGGCGCGCGTGTTGGCATTGAACCAGTGGCGCAGGCGCGCCGACAGCAGGCCCCACCATTGACCATAAACCGCCTGCGCCAGACTCTCGCGATTGTTCGCCAGCAGGGTGAGCAGCGCGGTGAGATCCGGGCTGTGCCAGTCGCCGGCGATCCACGCCTCGGCAAAGCCGACATCGCCGCGTTCGACAACGCTGTCGAACATCGACCAGGCACCGACATCGAGCGTCGCGTGTGCGTGCCCCTGCGCGTGCCCCGGCGCGTGCCCCGCCTCGCCAAAGCGATGCTGCGATCCGTCGGGCAGACGAAGTTCCAGCGTTCCGTGCTCCATCCGTTCCAGCAGGGCGAGCACGACCCTGGCGCTACGCGGCGTGCGCGCACGCGTGCCCGGCAGGGCAAGGGATGATGAAAGGGTTGATTCCATGGCATTCATCGCGACGTCTCCTCAAGTGGAGGTTCAGGCTTGGTAAAGAAGGGAACGCGCTTGACCCACAGTTTCAGTGCCTGCCAGTGAATGCGCAGTACCACTCCCAGGGTCATCAGCGGGAAACGGAGGAAGGCTTTCAGCAGAGGACCGCTGCTCAGCGGCTCGGCGTTGCCGGAGATCGCCGTATGCAGCAGGTCGCCAGCGGCGTCACCGTGATCGATGCGCGCCAGCCGCCAGGTGGCCATGCCGTCTTCGCCGGCGCGCGCATGGAAGCGGAAGCGGTAGTGGCCGGCAACGGCCATGAACGGCGAAACATGAAAGACTTTGCTGCGCTCCAGCGTCTCGCCGTCGCGGATCGGCCGGCCATCGGCATGCGCGAGCAGGTAGTTGTGCCGCTCGCCGAAGGTATTGTTCACTTCCGCGAGCACGGCGATCAGGTCGCCCGCGCGGTCGTGGCAGAACCACAGGCTGATCGGGTTGAAGACGAAACCGAGAACGCGCGGGAAACACTGCAGCCAGACTTCGCCGTCGGCACGGATGCCCTCCTGCGCCAGCAGACGTCGTATCCAGGGCAGCGGCGGCGAGCCGTCGCGGGCACCGTGGTCGGCGAAGTGGAAGCTGAAGAGGTTCCAGCGATTGACCGAGAACAGCGCGCTCGCCGACTGGCTGACGCCGGAGAGCGGCAACACACAGAAGTACACCGGATAGACGAAACGATTGGCCGCCGGCCGCAAGCGACGATGCATGACCTGTCCGAAGAAGAGGCGAGCCGGCGTCGCGTTCATGCGGCGAGTTCCGTCTTCTGCCGGAAAGCGGGCGCCGGCGCCGCCGCCGCTTCGCCGCCCTGCCAGGGAGCATGGCAGCCCAGGCCGTTGGCCACCTGCAATGCCGATTTCAGCCCGTCTTCGTGGAAGCCATAGCCATTCCAGGCGCCGCAGAACCACACCCCGCGCGTCCCGGAAAGCGCCGGCAACTCGCGCTGAGCAGCGATCGCCGGGCCGTCGAAAATCGGGTGCTCGTAGTCGAATTCGGCGATCACCGACTCCGCCTTCGGCTCGCGCTGCGGATTCAGCGAGACCATCAGTGGCGTCTTGAACGGCAGCGGCTGCAGACGGTTGATCAGGTAGGAGACGCTGACCGGACGGCGGTCGAGTTCCTGAGCACTCGACAGGTAGTTCCACGCCGACCACAGCGCCCGATTGCGTGGCAGCAATGCAGCGTCGCTGTGCAGCACGGCACGGTTCGGCTCGTAGCGAATCGCCCCGAGCAGGCGGCGCTCGGCAGGCGTCGCCGCATCGGCGAGGAGGCCCAGCGCCTGGTCGCTGTGGCAGGCGAGAACGACCTGATCGTAGTGGCCGACGGCGCCATCGGTGATGACTTGCAGGCCATCGTCGGTACGCCGCACGCCGCGCACCGGCGTGGCGATGCGGATGTCGGCGAGGTGGCTCGCCAACTTCCTCACGTATTCGCGACCACCGCCCTTGACGGTGCGCCAGAGCGGCCGGTCGAAGACCTGCAGCAGGCCGTGATTGCGACAGAAACGCACGAAGCTGGCCAGCGGGTAGTCGAGCATCTGCCCGGCCGGGCACGACCAGATCGCCGCCGCCATCGGCAACAGGTACCACTCGGCAAAGGGCCGCGAGTAGCGACCGGCGGCGAGAAACTCGCGCAGGCTGCCGCCGTAGTCCGGATGCTGTTCGATCCACGCGACGCTTTCTCGATTGAAGCGCAGGATGTCGGCGAGCATGCGCCAGAAATCGGGGCGCAGCAGATTGCGCTTCTGCCCGAAGACGGTCGCCAGGCTGCTCCCCGCCCACTCGATCGCGGGCTCTTCGAGACTGACCGCAAAGGACATCTCGGTCTCCACACTGGCGACGCCCAGATGGGCGAACAACGCCGTCAGGTTCGGGTAGGTGTGCGTGTTGTAGACGAGAAAACCGGTATCGACCGGATGGCACACGCCATCCAGCGTCACATCGACGGTGTTGGTGTGCCCACCAAGATAATCGCCGGCTTCGTAGAGCGTCACCGCGTGTCTCTGCGACAGCAGCCAGGCGCTCGCCAGACCGGAAATACCCGCACCGACGACGGCGATGCGCTGCGCTGATTGTGGTCGATACATCCTCGGATCCTCCCGGTTCAGGCGTTGTCGCCGCTGATCTCGGCGTAAGCAGAATGATTGTGGATCGATTCGAAGTTCTCCGACTTGACCGTCCATTGCGCAATGCGCGGCTCGCTCATCAGACGCAAGGCGATGTCGCGCACCAGGTCCTCGACGAACTTCGGATTGTCGTAGGCACGCTCGGTCACCCACTTCTCGTCCGGCCGCTTGAGCAGCCCGAAGACCTCGCACGACGCTTCCTCCTCGGCCAGCCGCACCAGTTCGTCGGGCGTCATCCCCGAACGTAGCCTGGCGATGATCGTGATGTGCGAACGCTGGTTGTGCGCACCATACTCGCTGATCTCCTTCGAGCACGGACAGAGGCTGGTCACCGGCGCCACGACTTCGAGCGTCAGTTCGGCCGCCTGCCCTGCGCGCTTGGCGACGATCATCCGCACGTCGTAGTCGAGCAGACTCTCGACGGTCGATACCGGCGCCGCCTTGCTGATGAAGTACGGGAAGGCGAGTTCGATCTCACCGCTGCTGGCGTCGAGCCGCAGCAGCATGTCCTCGAACATGCGCAACAGGCGATTGACGTTCAGTGGCGCCCGCTGCTGTTCGAGGATCTCGACAAAGCGCGACATGTGCGTTCCCTTGACCTCCGGCGGCAGGCCGACCGACATCGCCACCTGGGCGACCGTGTGCTGAACCTTGCCCTCGGCGTCGAGCAGGGCGAGCGGGTAGCGCAAACCCTTCACTCCCACCTTGTGGATCGCCAGTTGGCGCTGGTCGGCACTGGCCTGCACATCGGCGAGGAAGAATCTGTCTGGTGCGTTCATGGCATGTTCTCCGGGGAAGCGAAAGAATGGGCTATCGGGGTTCGCGGGGTGATCGGTGAGAGTGGCAGCCGGATTCCTACTTGCCGAGAAACTCGTCGATCCTGGCGACCAGTTCCCGGTCGTCCGGCTTGACGCGGCTGCCGAAGCTCAGCACCCGCGTGCCGCTGCGGTCGATCAGATACTTGTGGAAATTCCACTGCGGCGCGTCGCCGGACGCCTTGGCGAGTTGCGCATACAGCGGGCTGGCGTTCTTGCCGACGACGGTGGCCTTGGCGAACATCGGGAACTGCACCCCGTAAGTCAGCCGGCAAAACTCGGCGATCTCCTTGTTGCTGCCCGGCTCCTGGTCGCCGAAGTCGTTCGACGGAAAGCCGACGACGACCAAGCCGCGATCCCTGAGCCGGGCGTAGAGTTTCTCGAGACCGTCGTACTGCGAGGTGAAGCCGCAGTAGCTGGCCGTGTTCACCACCAGCAGTACCTTGCCCTGCCACTGGCAGAGCGATTGCGGCTTCTGGTCCTGCAGCGAAGGGAAGCTGTGGTTGAGGAGAGCTGGGCAGGAGTCGGCGGCCAAGGCGGGCGACGCGAGGACAAAAACGACCGAGAGCACGACCGCCGGCAGCAGCAGAGAACGCAGGCGGGTCAGCCCCGGGGCTTGCGGGCTGTCCAGGACATGACGGGTCGACCGGCGTGCCGGGGCCGAAGACGCAGTGTCTAGCTCCTTGGCAATGCTCCTGGCCAGGTTCCGGTCAACGAGGCTTGCAAGCCGTGGACAAGCGTTTTGCAGGGTCGGAGCAGCATCGGCGAAGCTGAGGGCTAGCAGGTGAGACATATATCTGTCCTGGACAAATTGAGAAGCTGGCTCAAATATAAGCTCGCATTCCGGGGATGTCAAGCTGTTTTGTTATTTTGTCCAGGACAACAGGCGATCTTTGTCCACCTGGACCCAGGCCTGCCGGCGAGCGCGACAGGCAGATCGGCGCAGCCACGCGCCGCTCGCCGCCGCCTTTACCGCCCTCGCCGGCCGCAGTGGGACTGCGGCACTGTCGCGGGATCTGGCAGACACACTCCGTCGCTGCCCCGCCCAACAGCGCCATCGCGTGTGTGGTCGGGTCAGGCGCTCGGTAAGCCCTCGTCCCACGGCCGCAGCGCCGTCCCGGTCCACTGCAGCAGGCGCGCGCCGTCGGCACGGACGCGCGTCACCGGGCAGCCCCGCTACAGTAACAACTCCCTTGCAGGGTGAACGCTCCCTTGATCAGTTGCCGCCTTCGGCAACTGGTGATGCGTCTGAAGGGTGGTGACTGTTCGGGGCCCGACCGGGTCCTGCGTACAATTGAAGATGCCCTTGGGATCTAGCGGTCCAATGTGAACCAAGCGGCGAAGGGGAAGAGAGTGAGCCCGGGCACCGCGTTCAAGGTCGCGAGATAGTCGGCTTCGGCCTGGGGCAGCTTGGTCGCCACCGGGGTTTGGAGAAAGGCCAACAGCGTCCGCGCTCCGCCTGCGCCGGGATGTCGGCCAGGCACCTGCCCGATTGGGAAGCGGGCGTGCCACCCTGCCCTCTTTCGCTGCAGGCGGTGCCAGGGTGGGTGGGCGGTGCCCGCTGCCGGCAACAGACTCAGCGGATCTCGTTGCGCGCGCCTGCGCTCCAGCACCCGCTACCGTCGAGCGGGCAGATAACCATGTAGGTGGCTCGCTGGCCGCAGCCGGCCACGCCGACGGTGTACTCCGCGCGCTGCACGCCGTTGCAGCGGAAGCACTGGAGCGCGGGCTCGATCACGGTCTCGCTCAGCACGCTGCCGGTGGCGGACGGACAGTTCATCTCGAAGCGCGCGCGGCTGACGGCCTCATCCATCGCCACCGGCTGGCGCGACTGCAGCATCTGCTGCGTGCTCTGACAGCCAGCCAACGCGCCGATGAAGACACTGGCCACAAGGAGCTTGATGATCACATTCGTCATGTCGAAATCCCTTTTCGTGTGTCGAGAAAGCCGTTCCTGCGTTCAGTCGAAGCTACCCTTGTCGAGTCGGGCGGCCAATTCTGGTGTGGTCTGGGCGAAGCTGACAATCCGCTTGCCTTTGTGGTCCTTGAGAAAATCCTCGGCATCGGTACGGTTGGCCAGGGGCACGAACTCGTGCCCCATCGGTCCGAGCGTATCGGAACCGATGACGTAGAACGCCTGGCGGGCATCGATCCGGGTCAGCCCGTAGAACTCGGTGACCCAGATGCCGGCAATGTCAGCGGCCTTGTGTCCGGGCGCATACCTGGGGAGATTGCCGAGGTACTTGAAGAGGTCCTTTGCTCCGTCGAAGAAGTGGGCGTGTCCATCCCGGTAAACGACGATCGCAATCCAGTTCGGGTATTTGGCCACCAGCATCCCGCAGACCGGGCAGAGATCGCGATCGCCGGGTTTCGGGAGCTTGTCCGTTGGCGCCGCCGATGCGCCACCGGAAAGCAACATCAGCACGCCAAGCGTGATCAGTAGCCAGCGGTAGAACGTCATCACCGCCGGTAGCCTCAGCCCTTGTCTTGCCTGGCGGCGCGTTGGCGTCGCTCTTCGCGATTCTTGCGAACCATTGAAACGTCCTGTGACATGTCGGTGTAGGCGGCAAGCAGTGCCTTGTCGAAGCGGCCTAGTTCGCCGCCGTTGGCGGCCATCGCCGCCTTTGCCGCCGCTTCAGTCGAATAAGCGACCTTGCTGCGTTTGGTCATGACGCCCTTGATCTGGCTGCCGATCAGGAAAGTGGCCTGGTCGACTTCGAGCAGCGGCTTGATTTCCGCAATCGAGGCGTTGTCGGCGACCCAGATCGTTTTCGGTTCGCGGTCCACATTCACCGCCAGACTGATCGCGGCACAGTGCAGGGAGCAGACGCCGTCGGGCAGGTCGTCACTGTACTGGATCAGCATCCGCGAGTGATGATACTGCCGGCGATCCATGCCGCAGTACGGACACTTGGGAAACTTCTCAATGTCGTTCTCCCAGGCCTTGGGGTCGGCAGCCCTTTTGGGAATGAACTGTGCCGGCGTGCCGTCGCTGGCACACGACGGCTGAGCATGGGCGGTGGTTGCGGCGACGGCGAGGCCAGTGGTGGCCAGCGAGAGTTTCAGCAAATCACGTCGGTTCACGATGAGGCTCCTTGAGGTAGACGAGCGCACGGCCCAGCGGGCTCGGTGGTCATCCGGAATGGTAGGTTTTCCGCTTGCTCGTGTCTTGCGGCAAATCGTCGCACCGCCTCTGGTTCAACCCAGGAGCCGCTGCATCACCAGGTAGGAAGCGATGCCCTGCCAGACGGTCGCCAAGATCTGACCGACGAAGAATCGCGCATCATGCCGGTGGCCGGTGGCGGCGTGAACAAGCGTACAACGCCCAGGCCGGGGTCGATGCCGCCACGATGCTGGTCGTGGCGGTCGGGGTCGCGCAAGCCCCAAATGACAAGGAGCAGGTCGAGCCGATGCTGGCGGCGCTCAAGGCACAGGCCGAGGTGCTCGGTGCCGTGGACTGCTTCATCGCCGACACCGGCTTTTGCAGCGAGAAGAACATCCAGGCGTGCGAGGCGGCCGGCATCGAGCCGCTGATCGCGGTGGCTCGCGACGAGCATCATCCGGGTTGGCGGGAGCGCCACAGCGAGCCAGCGCCACTGCCCGAGAATGCCACACCCGTGCAGACCCTGTCCCATCGTCTGAAGACCAAGGCCGGACGGGCGCTCTACGCTTTACGCAAGCAGACCGTCGAGCCGGTTTTCGGCATCATCAAATCGGTGATGGGTTTCCGCCAGTTCTCGCTCCGCGGTCTGAAGAAGGTCACTGGCGAGTGGACGCTGGTCTGCCTGGCGTGGAATTTGAAGCGCCTGGCCGCATTGCGTCCACAGTAGGCAAAAACCAGGGGAACGCCCTCGAAAAAGCCGGAAAATCGGGGAAACCCGGCCTTTTCATCCCGCATTGTGAAGTTTGCGGATTTCCCCCGCCCTAAGTCCGACAGGCTGCTAGTGCGCGGGATCGGAAACAAAGCCGATCCTGACCAGCCCGCTCTTCGCTGCCAGCGCCATCACCTGTGCCACTTTTTCGTAATGTACGTGACGATCCGCCCTGATATGCAATTCCGGTTGCGGCTCTCGGGCGGCCTCAGGAGCGAAGCGTGACGCTAGAAGATCCATTGTCACCGCCTCGCCATTCCAGAATAGATCCCCGCTTTCACGAATGCCGAACTCGATATGTTCGGGCTTGGTGATATTCACGCTACTCGAAGCCTTCGGCAGGTCGATCTTGACCGAATGGGTCAGCAGCGGCGCGGTCACGATGAAGATCACCAGCAGCACCAGCATCACATCGACCAGCGGCACGACGTTCATCTCCGCCATCGCCGTCTTGCCGCGATAGCGCTTGAAGCTTCCCCCGGGCATGACTCAGCGCCACTCTGACACGGAAGGGGCGGCCGCCTGGCCACTGCCAGCTTTCACCGTCAGTAGCACGTAAAGATCGTGGGCGAACGATTCCAGGCGGGCCAGCCATACCCGGTTGCGCCGATTGAAGGCGTTGTAGGCGAGCACGGCAGGAATGGCGACGGCCAGCCCGAGCGCCGTCATAATCAGTGCTTCGCCCTCCGGCCCGGCCACCTTGTCCAGCGTCCCCTGGCCGGAGAGGCCGATCTGGACCAGGGCATGGTAGATACCCCACACCGTGCCGAACAGCCCGATGTAAGGCGCGGCGGAACCGGCGGAGGCGAGGACGGTGAGACCGTACTCAGCTTTTGCCGCTTCGCGGTCGACTTCGTTGTTCAGGGTCCGGGTCAGGTATTCGGCCATCCCGCCGGCCACAGCGAGACTCTCCCGGCTACTGTCGGCCAGCGCGTCCAGAGACTTGCGCGCCAGCGCGGCAAAGGCATTGTCGGCAGCATGCGCGCCGAGCGTTGTTTCGACTTCAGACAATGACGACGCCTGCCAGAAGCGCCTGAGAAACTCTTCCGCCCTGCGCTGGGCGATGGCGTTGGCCAAGGCCCGGGTAACGATCAGGTACCAGCTGGCAATCGAGAGCAACAGCAGGGCGGCGAGCACGCTCCTGCCCACCCCGTCGGTTTCGGTAAGGAAATGGGCGAAGCCCAGGCTATTGATGGCGGCATGTTCCATGGATCAGTTTCCGTGCAGGATGAATTTGAAGGGTTGCAGGGCGACGGCGCGCACCCGGAGTCCGCTTCGCGTCGCCGGGGTGCAGCGCCAGGCGCGCACAGCGCTGAGGGCGGCTTCGTCAAGCCGGGAATGGCCGCTGCTGTGGTCAACGTGGGCGGATGCCACTTTTCCCGATTCGTTCAGTTCCACGCGCAGCACCACCTGACCTGTTTCACGAAGGCGACGGGAAAGTGGCGGGTAGATGGGCGCCGGGCGCTCCGGGCAGTCCGTCGCCAGATCCGTGGACAGGGCCAGCGGCCCGGCGGGCAGCGGCATCGGCTGCGCCTGGACGACCGGCTCGGGGACGGGTGTTTCCGGCGGCGGCGGGGCCGTACTGTCCGTCGCCTTGAGCACCGGCGCTTGCGCCACCAACTGCCTGGAACGTGGCTTTTCGACGGGTCTTGGCGCGGGCGGCGGCGGGCGCTGCGGCTCTGCCGCTTTTTCCGGTGCCGGCGGGGCGATGAAATTGACGAACAAGGTTGTCGCCTCGAGCGGCGAGGGAATCAGCCGATGACTCCACAAGCCATGGAGCGCGGCAGCGTGCAGGGCGAGGACGAAAGCCAGACCGGCCAGGGTTTCCGGCTGAGGACGCATCATCAGCGCATGACTAGTGGAGAGGCGACGAACGCGGACAGCATCGCAGGTCGCCCTCACTGTCGGCGCAGCCGACGCCAGCCCAGCACGGCTCCGCTCAGGCTGACCAGCAACCCGCCCACGCTGCCCAGAATGAGCAGCGCGTCCCAAAGAGGTCGCCGGTCAAGCAGCGGCTTCCAGTCCCAACTGTGGAGTAGCGCGAAGAGCCAGCGCTTGACCCGCAAATGGTCATCGAGGCGCTGCACCAGAGCCCCCGTTTTCGGATCGAGGTACAGCCAGCTCGCCGCAGGATCATCGAATTCGAGCACCAGAACAGGCAGCGGTCGCCCGACGTGCCCGGTCATCGAGTGCGTCGCCCGATCATAGTAGTACCAGTCATACGCGCTCTGCAGCCGGGCGCCACTGACCCGAGCATCCGGCAACATGCTTTCCCCCGCAGCGCGCAGGGCGTCGAGTTCATGCGCCTCGAACGGTGCGCAATCAGCCGAGGCGCCCTGCAGGCGGCCACGCCCGGCGCCATCGCGAGCGAGCACAAAGGTCTCGCCGCCCATGGGCCGCCATTCCAGTTCCCGAACCTGTAGTCCGGCGGCATTGAAGCAGTGGAGGGCGCGCCGCGTTTCGTCATGCTGGCCGTCGGTGACAAGCACCAGCTTGGCCAACTGCGGTCGTGGCGCCCCCGAGTCAAAGACCTGCCACGGATTCACCGAGAGCAGACCGCTCACGATCCAGGTCAGGAGCAGCAGACCGAAAGCCAGGCCCAACCAGTGATGCCAGCGCATCAACCAGTCCCGGTAGGGGCTGCGGCTGCCGTGCGGATAAGGGCGGCGGCGCCAGCGCAGAATGCCAGAGACGAGTCCGGTTACCCCCAGCAAGGCGCCGGCGAGCGAAGTGTAGATTATGATTTCCGTCCACCACCGGTCGACGGCACCACCGCGAAATGGATACAGCCAGTGCAGCCAGGCGCCGATCCACCCCCATTGCCGTTCGGTTGCGCTGGCGCGACGCACGACTTCACCGGTGCGGCCGGAAACGTAAAGCAGGGTGCGCGCCTCGTCGTCGATATCGACCCGGTGCAGCGGACGATGCCCATCGAGCGCCTTGGAATGCGTCCACGCATCCTCGTCGACAAGGTCTCGGTAGCGTGCCTCGGCAGGCGACGCGAAGGCCGCTGCGGATTTCAGGGCAAATTTGGCGTCGACCGCGGCGACCGGCGTGCCACTGCGGCCGTCGATCGCCAGCTCGCGGTTCTTGCTCAGTCCGACCACGTAGTGCGGCAAGCCGCCGATCGACGTCAGACGAACCGTCCGGGGCGAATCGCCGGCCGGAAGCGCGCCAATCACAGACCCCACGGGCAAGCAGCAGCTTGTCGGATCCAGAGCCGGCAACACGCGCAAACGCTCGGCCATGCTCAACTTCGGATAGCCGACGTACATCATGACAACGCCCGAAACGAACCACAGCGCCATGAACAGGCAGAGCAGGATGCCCGCCCAGCGGTGGGTTATGAACAGAGTCCGCTTGACGTTGACCGGCCGCCTCATCGCGCCACCCCTGCGCCGGCGTGGCTCAGAATGCAGTCTGGATCGAGACGTCGAGCATGCGCGGCGCACCGAGGTACATCATGCTCGATCCCGAGAAACTTTCGGCATACACCTTGTCGGTCAGGTTCTTGATGCGCGCGGTCACCCGGGTCCGTTTGTCGAAGGTATACGCGGCGTAGGCGCCGAGCAGCGTATAGGCGTCATCGTAGACAGTATTTGCAGTGTCGGCGTAGCGCGACGATACATAACGGAGATCGCCGCCCACTTCGAGATTGGCAATCGGCGTGTAAGCCACCCAGAGATTGCCGACCTGCTTCGGTATGTTGGTCGGCCGGTTACCGGCGCGCGAAACACCGACGCCACCAACGTTTTCGACAAATTTGTCGTACTTGGCGTCAACCAGCGCCCAGTTGCCGGACAGTCGCAAATTGTTGGTCATCAACCAGGTCGCTGCCAGCTCCAGTCCACGCGACGATTGCTCGCCAACCGGGATCGTCGTACCAGGTCTGCTGGGGTCCGCCATCGAGAGGTTCTTGCGCGTGATGTCATAGAGGGCCAGGGTGGCATTACCCCGGCCTTCGTCGAAACCGAGCTTGCTGCCGATCTCGACCTGCCGTCCGGTGGTCAAGTCGAAGTTCTCGACCTGGGCATACGAGGCGGTGGCCAGGATACCAGCCGGGGGATCGGCCGCTGTACTGTATTGCACGTAGACGTTGGCGGCCGGGGTCAAATCGTAAATCAATCCGGCGCGGCCGGTCAGGGGTTTGTAATTTCGTTCAAAGTACGCCGGATTGGTCGCGGTCGGCGTGCGGTGGTTGGTCACTTCCAGATCAATGTCGTCCCAGCGCAAAGCGGTGAGCAGCGACAGTCGCGAGGTAAGGAAGGTCCGGTTCTCGGCGAACAGAGCCAGCGTCGTCACCCGGTTGCTGCGATCCGGGTTGTAGACCTGGCTGACCCCGGGCAACGAGAAGAAGTTCTCGGTCACGAAATGGTACGGATCGACCGAACCGAACGGGCCGGCGACCGACAGCGGGTAGCGAGTCTGCTTGTTGAGGCTGTAGTCGATCCCGCCCAGCCAGTTACTGGGCAGGCCGGCGATCTGGGTGTTCCAGTTGAGTTCGGTGCGGTTGCCATTCAGGTTCTGGTCGTGGCGCTGGAGCAGCGCGTTCGACCGAACCACGCGGGTGTTGTTGGCGTTGAAGGTGTAAGTCTCGACGTTCTGGTAGTCGCGCAGGGCATCGTAATGATAGAAGGTGTTGCGTAAACTCAGGGTGTCATCCACCCGATATTCCAGGATCCAGCGCCCCCACTTAACCGTCTGCTTGTAGAGTCCATCCTGGGAATTGTAGTTCTTGAAGCGGGTGCCATTGTCGATGCCAACCTCGCCGCTAAAAGGTCTCAATACGGGTGTTCCCCAGTACGGCCGGTCGACATTCTCGTATTGGTATTCCAGGGCCACCGTGCTGCTCAACTGCGGCGTCAGGTCGGCCAGCCACGAACCGGCGGCCTGCCAAGCCTTACGCTCGGTACCGTCGCTCCACCCGTCCATCGCGCTACCGTTGACGTCGAGCCGGAGGTAATTGCTCTCGCCCAGTTTCTGATTGGTACCAGCCGCCAATTGCCGATCGTTGTAGCTGCCGTAACGCGCCTTGCCCTCAATCAGGTTGCCGTCACGATTGGCCAGCTTGGTCACATAGTTGATCGAACCGCCTACCGCACCAGCGCCAAATAGAAACGACGATGGCCCGCCGATGGCCTCGACCCGGTCGTAGATCCAGCTATCGACCGGGCGCGCGGCGATCACGTCGTACTGCACGGTAATCCCGTTGAACAGTTGCGTCACGCTACCGCCGGAAAAACCCCGGTAAAACACCGCCCCCGGCGAACCCGGCGCCGACGAGGTGGTGATGCCCGGTACCCCCTGCAGGATTTCCTGGGTATTTTGCGCGCCGCGCTGCTCGAAGACCTCGCGATCGATGACTGTTACCGAAGCCGGCGTTTCCCGTGGCGTCAGGCCAAGTCGGCTGCCCGTCCGCTCCTTCTGGTCGAGGCCCAGCGGATCGATGCTCATGTCGGAGATCACCACTTCGCTCAGCACGGCAGGTTTGTTCGCAACCGCCTCCTGAGCCAGCGCGCCTTGTGCAAAGAGCGTGAACACGGCCAGGGAAATTGGCGTAGCCAACGGGCGCTCCATTATCAGACAGTCGACCCGCTCTATTCGCAACATCTCTACCCCCGGTATTGAATGACCCTAGCGGGTCGAATGATCGTTGGCCGTTTGCGAAAGGCAGGACGGGCAACCGTGGATTTGGACGCGGATGATAAAGCGCGGGCGCGGTGGCAAGAATGTGGCAAATCGTCGCACAGGACAAAACCCTGTTGTAGCGTGTGACCGGTTGCCCCAGACTGCACCGGTCACCTTATGGATTTTTGCCATGAATTTTCGCGATGCCGGCCTCACCTTGTGGCTGGCCGTCCTGACTTCAGCACCCGCTCTGGCGCACGACACCTGGCTGATTCCCAACCGCTTCGCAGTTCCGACGGAGTCCCTTGTGCAACTGGACCTCACCAGCGGTATGTCGTTTCCTGCGCTCGCTGCGGCCATCAAGCCGGATCGAGTCGATCGCGCAGGCTGTCGGCTTTCAGCACAGCGATTTGCCATTGCGGACCTTTCGCCCGAAGCAAAGTCACTGCGCTTGCACGCCAGTATGCCTGGACTGAGCATCGCAACATGCTGGGTAGCACTCAAGCCAAGAACGATCGAACTGACGCCGAGACAGGTGCAGGAATATCTTCACGAGATAGGCGCTGCGGACTCAGTCAGGCAGCAATGGAACAAGGCCGCACAACCGAAACGCTGGCGCGAGGCTTACACAAAGGAAGCCAAGACGTTCCTCCGCGTCGGCGCGCCAAGACCCGACAATTCGTGGGCCGAGCCGGTCGGCCTGGCGCTGGAGATCGTCCCCGAGAAGGACCCCACCACTTTTCACGCAGGTGATACGTTGCCGGTGCGGGTTCTGAAAACGGGCAAACCCTTGCCGATGTTTCCGCTGGGGATCGTCCATGAAGGTAAATCGCGGGGCCTGATACGCAAGACTGACTCGCAAGGGCGCGTCACGTTTCGCCTGGACCGGGCGGGCCGCTGGCTATTACGGGGCACGGAGTTGCGAAGTGCTCCGCAAGCTGACGGGGATTGGGAAAGTACCTTTACGACGATGACGATCAACGTTAAATCGAAATGAAGAACCCCATGCGAGGTACAACTCGCTCGCCATAGGTAGTTTGGCCAAAGCCGGGCAGCGAATACGCACTCGGGCAAGCTCGAAATCCGGCAAACCTCGCTTGACGTATCATCGGCCGATCCAACCCCAATGCTGCGCAAACAATGAAGAGCGACACCTCCGAGACGCTCTACCTCAAGGGCCGCACCCCGCCAGGCGTTCGTCGTCGATGACGTAGAACGAATAGCGTTTATCGGCCGCGCCGAAAGCACCGGGTCCAAGCTCTGGCGCATCCGCGGCAGATAAACCTCGTTGGACTGAAGCGCCTCGACGGCGGTACTTATGGGGATTGTAAGCGTCCCGCGGCTTGGGTCAAGCCGCGGATAGGGTTCGGACGCGCTGGCGCGGGGTTCACGAGAGCCTTCCGGATCGTCGCGGGAGCCTCAGCGGAGTCAAGCAAGCCGTCGGGTTGCCGCAACCCCGGATCAGAACCGTGAGTTGGGCCCCTCGTCGACGCGTCCACTCCTGGCGGCCTTGACCGCCAAACGTCACCCAGCGTCACCCGCGAGGCTCCGCGCCCCTGTTCAGCCGTGCTCATGGCGGTGCGCGAACGGATGTGCTCGGCGGCGTCGCCTGACGCTGGGGCGGAATCGCCGCCGTCGGAACGAAGCGGCCCTCATGGCAATGCGTGCAGCGCGCCCACTCGGCGCCGCCGATGCGCTGCAGGAAGTCCTCCACCGTCGCCGTGATCACCGGATCGGGTTCCGGTACCGACAAGGCCTGCCGCGCCAGGGATAGCTGTGTCGCCTTCGCCGCCGGAGCCAGCAGGCCGTAGTGCCGAATCCGCTTGAAGCCGCTCGGCAAGACGTGCAGCAGGAAGCGGTCGATGAATTCCTCCGCCGGCACACTGAGCACGCGCTTACCCGGCGTGGCGCGCACGCGGAAACGGACGGTCGTCTCGTCCATCCCGACAAGACGCTCGTTCGAGATCGCCACCCGATGGGTATAGCGACCCAGGTATTCGAGGACCTGCTCCGGGCCACCGAGCGGTTGTTTCGCGTAGACCACCCAGTCGTGCGCAAGCAATTGCTGGCGCAGGGCGCGCCAGACCTTGTCGTCGGCCAGCGCGGCGGCCAGGGGCTGGCCCGCGCCTCGGGCTTCACTCAGTGCCGCCATGAACTTGCCACGGAAGACCCGCGACAACGCTCTGACCGGAAACAGGAAGCCGCGCTTGGGCGACTTCCACTCTCCCTCGGCCGTCAGTGCCCCGCCGGCGACCAGGGCGTGCACATGCACATGCCGCCCGAGGTTCTGCTTCCAGGTGTGCAGGACCAGCGAGAACGCCAGCTTGCCGCCCAGCCAGCGGGGGTTGGCGGCGAATTCGGCGAGGGTGGCCGACGCGGCGGCGAAGAGGACCTCGTAGATCACCCGTGGGCGTAGCGCGATCAGCGTGTGCAGCGCGTGCGGCAGCGTGAACACGAGGTGGAAGTAGGGCACCGGCAGCAGTTCCTGGCGCCGTTTCGCCAGCCAGTGCTCCTTGGCTCGGGTCTGGCACTGCGGACAGTGGCGGTTGCGGCACGAGTGATAGACGTGTCGCGTCACCCCGCAGCTGTCACAGGTCTCGACGTGGCCGCCGAGGATGGCCGTGCGACAGGCGATGATCGCTCGCCAGACCTTGGCCTTGACGGACGACAAAGCGTGCTTGGCGAGGTACGCCGGCCCGTGCCGGCGAAAGACCTCGGCCAGGGTCACTGGCGCTGGCTCAACTGGGTGGGTCGAGCAGATCCAGAGGCGAGGGGTGGCCGGTCAGCTTTGAGCGCGCCAGATGCAGATAGCGCGAGGTCGTCGACAGATGACCATGGCCGAGGAGTCGGCCGATGCTGTAGAGATCGACCCCGGCTTCGAGCAGGTGCGTGGCGAAGGCATGGCGAAGACCGTGGATGCCGCCTTCGGGGGCGATGCCGGCGGCGTTGCGCGCCGCATAGTAGATCCGCTGGGCGGTCTGGATTTCCATCGGACCGGTGCCGGCCCGGTTGGGGAACAACCAGAGCCGCGGCCGGGTGTCGCGCCAGTAGGTGCGCAAGGCCGCGAGCAGGTGGGGCGACAGAAGTGTGTAGCGATCCTTGCCGCCTTTGCCCTGGCGGACCTTGAGGCACATGCGGTCGGCGGCGCTCTCGATGTCTCCCACCTGCAGGGCGCAGACTTCCGACACCCGCAAGCCGGCGGCATAGGTGGTCATCAGCAGCGTTCGTCCGCGCAGGGTTCGCGCCGAGTCGATCAGGCGCGCGACTTCCTCGCGCGAGAGGATCTGCGGCAGGCGCTGGGGGACCTTGGCCATCGGGATGTCGAAGCCGGCTTCCGGGCGACCGAGTACCCGCCGATAGAGGAAGCGGAAGGCACACGAGGCTTGATTGACGCTCGCGTAGGCGAGCTTCTTGTCGCGAATCAGGTGCAGCAGGTAGGCCTGGACTTCCTCGACACGCAAATCCGCCGGTGATCGGTGGTAGTACTTCGCCAATCCGACGAGCGCATCGATGTAGGCTTCCTGGGCCCGTGCCGCCATTCCCCGCAGGCACATGGCGTTGCTCATTCTTTCACGCAGCTCACTCATGACAATCTCCTCGGTTGCTGCGGGGACGTCCCCCGCAGCGAGGAGGATCGAGGATTTGCGCACGGCGTGGGAAGCGTGGTTCCGAGCCGTCAGAGGGTCAGGGTGAGGGTGAAGGGGAAAGCGAACTCAGGGAGTGACCGCGAAGGAAGAAGAAGCGGTGGGGTGCCTACACCAGCGCGGAGCGCTTTAGTTCAACGCCTGGTGCGCATCGACCCGGGTCAGCCCATAGAACTCGGGTGACCCAGATGCCGGCAATGCTTCACTCGAATAAGCGATCTTACTGCCTTTGGTCATGAGGTCCTTGATCTGGCTGCCGATCAGCAAAGTGGCCTGGTCGACTTCGAGCGGCGGCTTGATTTCCGCAATCGAGGCGTTGTCGGCGACCCAGATCGTTTTCGGTTCGCGGTCCACATTCACCGCCAGACTGATCGCGGCACAGTGCAGGGAGCAGACGCCGTCGTGCAGGTCGTCGCTGTACTCGATGAACATCCGCGAGTGGTGATGCTGTCGGCGATCCATGCCGCAGTACGGACACTTGGGAAACTTCTCGACGTCGTTCTCCCAGGCCCTGGGGTCGACCGCCATCTTGGGCAGGAACTGTGCCGGTGTGCCGTCGATGGCACACGACTGCTGAGCATGGGCGGTGCTTGCGGCGGCGGCAAGGCCAGTGGTGGCCAGCGAGAGTTTCAGCAAGTCACGTCAGTTCACGATGAGGCTCCTTGAGGTAGGCGGGCGCACGGCCCAGCGGGCTCGGCGGTCATCCGGAACGGTAGGTTTCCCGCTTGCTTGCGTCTTGCGGCAAATCGTCGCACCGCCTCTGGTTCAACCCAGCAGCCGCTGCATCACCAGGTAGTAAGCGATGCCCTGCCAGACGGTCGCCAGGCCGAGAACGATGACGAACAGAGCGGCGCCCTTGAGCAGCCAGCCGCGCGTTCTGGCACCGAGCTTGCCGAAGAGGAAGCTCGCCGAGAGCATCGAAGGCAGGGTGCCGGCGCCAAAGGCCAGCATCAGCAGGCCACCTTCGAGGACCGACGGGGCGGTTGTCGCCTTGACGGCCATGGCCATGGTCATCGAGCAGGGCATCAGGCCGTTGATCGCGCCACCGATGATCGCGCCGGGCAAGACACCCCGCGCGGTAGCGGCGACAAACTGCCGGCGCAACCAGGCAAGCGGCGCGAAGCCCAGCGAGTTGCGCCACGGCGAGACGCCGAGCAGGTCGAGGCCGAGCAGGGTCACGACCAGTCCGGCGACGATCTGCAGCAGACCCTGCAGTTTTCCGAAAGAGCCCGTCTGCACCAGCACGGTACCCAGGGCGGCGGCGATCACGCCGATCACGGCGTAGACCGCAACGCGCGTGCAATGGTAGGCCAGGTAGGGGGCGAAGGTCTTGGCGCCAAGCTTCATGAAGAAGCCCGACACCAGGCCGCCGCACATGCCGAGGCAGTGGCCGCTGCCGAGCACGCCGGTCATGAAGGCGAGCCCGTAGGAGAACTCGACCATCATCTGGTGCTGGCTGTGATCCAAGGCTCAGTGCTTCTGCAGGCGCAAGGAGTTGCTGACCACCGATACCGACGAGAAGGCCATCGCCGCCGAGGCAATCATCGGGTTGAGGCGCCCGGCGGCAGCGATCGGGATGGCGACGACGTTGTAGCCGAGTGCCCAGAACAGGTTCTGACGAATGATGCTCATCGTGCGCCGCGACAGTTCGACGGTTGCGGCAACGCGCGCAATGTCGCCGCCGAGCAGCGTGACGTCGGCTGCTTCCACAGCGATGTCGGCACCGCCGCCGATGGCCAGACCGACATCGGCGGCAATCAGTGCCGGCGCATCGTTGATGCCGTCGCCGATCATGCCGACGCGCTTGCCCTGCTGCTGCAGTTCGTGGATCAGTTCGAGCTTCATCGCCGGTGTCGCACGCGCGATCACCCGCTCGATGCCGACCTGGCGGGCAATGTGCTGTGCGACGGCCCGCAGGTCTCCGGTGGCCATCACCGTCTCGATGCCCAGGCGATGGAGCCTGGCAATCGCGTCGCGCGCGCCCTGGCGCGGCTGGTCGGCGATCGCCAGTAGCGCGGCGACGCGGCCGCCCATGGCGACGAAGACCGGTGTCTTGCCCTGTTCGGCGAGCACCGCGACCTGCTGCGCCTGGGCGATGCAGGCAACGCCGGTTTCCTCGAGCAGTGCGGCGTTGCCGATCAGCATCGGCACACCCTCGCAATTGGCGCGCACGCCGCGTCCGGGGATCGCTGCGAAATCGCTGCAGGCGGCTGGCGCCGCACCGCGGGCCAGACACCAGGCAGAGATGGCCCGCGCCAGGAAGTGCTCGGAGCAGGCTTCGGCCGCGGCCATGCGGGCAAGCAGCGCCGTTTCATCGACGCCTTCGACGGCGATGAAATCGGTGACCACCGGCTTGCCTTCGGTGATCGTACCGGTCTTGTCGAACACCACCGTCGTCAGCCTCGCGGCCGTTTCCAATGCTTCGCCGTTGCGGATGTAGATACCACGCCGAGCCGCCTGACCGGTACCGACCATGATCGCTGTCGGTGTCGCCAGTCCGAGGGCACAGGGACAGGCGATCAGCAGCACGGCGATGGCGTGTGCGAGGGCTGTCGTCGGGTGGCTGCGCGCCAGCAACCCGCCGCCGAAGGTCAAGGCGGCGATGCCGCCGACCGCCGGCACGAAACGCGCCGAAATGCGGTCGGCAAGTTTCTGGACGGGCAGCTTGCTGCCCTGTGCGTGGTCGACGAGGCGGACGATGCCGGCGAGTACCGTGTCTACGCCGACGGCGGTGACCCGCAAGGTGAACGTGCCGTTGCCGTTGAGGCAGCCGGCGTATGCCTTGTCGCCTGCCCGCTTGCCGACCGGCAGCGATTCGCCGGTGAGCATCGATTCGTTGACCTCCGAGCTGCCGTCGACGAGTACGCCGTCGGTCGGTACGCGGTCACCGGGACGTACGCGCAGCAAGTCGCCAAGGACGACCTCATCGATCGCTACGCGATGCTCCTGACCGTCGCACAGGAGCACAGCCGTCTCCGCCTGCAGCTCGATCAACTTGCGGATGGCCTCGCTGGCCTGCCCTTTGGCACGTTCTTCGAGAAAACGGCCGAGCAGGACGAAACTGATGATCCCGGCAGCCGCCTCAAAGTAGACGTGATGGTTCGGTCGCCACAGGCCCGGCAGGCTGTACAGGTAGGCCGCACCCGCGCCTAGCGCGATCAGCGAGTCCATGTTCGCGCTTTTCTGCTGCGCGAGCCGCCAGGCCCGGTCGAAGATCTCTCTGCCTGGGCCGAGCAACACCGGCGTTGCCAGCGCGAATTCGAGTACGCGCAGTGTCGGCGAGCGATGCATGGCCATGCCGAGCAGCATCACGGGTGCGGTCAGCGCCGCAGCCACGATCACCCGCTTTCTGGCCAGCATCAGTTGTCCCTTTTCGCGCTCGACGAGCAGACGGCGCTGTGCCAGCGTGTCCATCGGCTGCGCCCGGTAGCCGAGCCGGCCGACCAGCGCAAACACGTCGTCGCGGCTGAGCGTGCCGCGCACGATCGCGGTCTGCGCGGCGAAGTTTACGTTGGCCAGTTGCACGCGCGGATCACGGCGCAGCGAGAGTTCGATCAGCAGCGCGCATGAGGCGCAGCTCATTCCCTCTATGGCCAGCGAGTGTTCCTGCAATGGCGCACCGTCGATGACTGACGCGGCCGGCCTCGCCGGCGGGCAGGTGATCAGATTGCCGAGCACGCCATCGACGATGGCCAGCAGGCGCTGCTCGGGCAAGCGACCGGGGTCGTAGTGAATCGCCAGCGAGCCGATTTCGGGCACTGCCCGCACCTCGCTGATTTCCGGTCGCTTGCGCAGCAGGATTTCGAGGATGTAGCAGCGCTCGACGTTCCGGACCAGCGGCGGGGCGACCACGCGCACGCGCCGGATCAGCCGGTGCGCGACGCGGAAGTTCCGGTAGGCCTCGGCGCTCATCTGCCGTCGCCACTCTTGCGATAGCGAACGAGCAGGAAGACCAGGTAGAAGATGGTCAGCCAGGCGTAGCGGAACTTCAGCGGCTCGCGCAACCAGCGCTGGGTGATCAGGTCCCAATGCACGCGGATCAGGTAGAAGGCAAGCAGGTCGTTGAGGAAGTTGATGATCGCCTTCTCGGTCAGCGCGCTTTCAAGGATCGGTTGCACGCGCGCCTGGACGCCGCGCAACTGCGGGTGGCGGGCCATTGCCTGCATCATCCGGCGCAGTGCTCGCCTGGCGCGGGCTTCGATGTTCAGCCCGCCGCCGGCCCGCCCCTTCTTCGCGGCCGACGCTGGAGTGGCGAGAGCATCGCCTGACGCCAGGACTCTCGCATCGTCGCCCGCGGGCAGTTCGCCGAGCGCCGCGAACAGCCGACGCGCGACAGCATGCAGATCGCAGGCATGCTCGTCGTAGAACACCGACAGCTTGTGCTCAGCGGCGTGGATGGTCACCCGATAGACACCGTCCTGAAGGCGTAGCGCTGCTTCAATAGTGCGTGCCGCGGGCAGGGAGCAGAGTTCAGCCGGCAGGGCAAAGCGGACATGGCCCGGCTCGCGGTGGCGGACGAGAATCTGTCTCGACAGGGCGTCGGGATCGGCGGTCGAAGTCATCGTATCGCTCCGGCGGTGTTCACGACACTTAGTTTGCCGGTGCGGCCGCTTCGCCCGTACCCGCAGCATCACCGGCGGGCTGCGCCGTCCCTGCTTCGCGCTCCCTGGCCTCTTCCATCAGATCGGCGAGGCTCTCCTTCTGCTGCAGCGCAAAGTCCTTGCCGATGCTGCAGGCCTTCGAAACGGCCAGGACGATCTCCTTGCGGTAGCGGTGCAGCAGGTAGCCGGCGGCGACGCCGCCCGCCACGCCGACCACCAGCACCGTCAGCGGATTGAGCAGCAGCGAGCGGCCGACGACCCCGCCAGCGGCAAGGCCGCCGCTTGTCGCTGCGCCCTGCGCAACCGGTTTGCTCATCATGTGCCCGAGAGCTCCCATCGTTCCTTCGTTCATCATCATGTTCATGATTCTCCCTTTCTTCCTCAGACTTTCCGGTCGTCATTGCACGCCGATCTGGCCGGCATTTCATTGATCTCGTGCAGCATCTGGTAGATCCCGCGGCACGCTTCGCAGCAGAACCGCAGGTTCCGCTCTGGCGTGCGCAGGACGAATGGTTTGGCGCCGCAGTCGAGTCCGCACAGGTCACAGCTCTGGTTGTCGCTCATTTCAACAGGTCCACGGTCAGGCGCTCAAAGGTGGCTTCATCGGCTTCGCCGAGCACTTTGCCACGGATCCTGCCGTCGGCGCCGACAAAGTAGGTCGTCGGCAGCGCGACGACGCCGTATTGTCGCGAAATCGCGGCCTTCTCGTCGAGCAGGGCGGGGTAGGTGACGCCGATCTTGCTGATGAAGGCGGCCACGTCCTGCCGGTTCTGGCCGGCGTTGACCGCGATGACCATCAGTCCCTGATCCTTGTGACGCTGCCAGACACGTTCGATGGCCTTCATTTCGCCTTCGCAGAAACGGCACCAGTCGGCCCAGAAGCGAATGACGACCGGTTGGCCGCGCAGGTCGTCGGGGAACCTGAAAGGGACGGCGCCGAGGCTGCTGGCCGCGAAAGCGGGAGCGATGTCGCCGGTGTTCAGCCGGTTGGTGTTGCCTTCATCGCAAGCCGTCAAGGCCAGGGCCGCAAGGAAGCTCAGCAAGGCGAGCGGTTTCCGGAGCATGCTAGCCCTCGAGCAGAATCAGGCGCGACTTCAGGATCATCAGCGAAGCGACGGCGGCGACGAGAACGAACATCGCCGCGGCAACCGTCGCCAATCTCCTGCCGACGGCCGGGACGACGCTCTCCAGGCTGGGAACACGGGCGAAGGGCTGCACGGCACCCACGCCGAGTCCGGCCGCCGTGGCAAGAAACAGTGGCAGGTACAGCCAGTAACCCTGATAGCTGTATTCGGGCTTGAGAAGGCAGAACGGGCAATGGTGGTGCGGATGTTCATAGACGTAGAGCGAGACGAACGAGAGGACGCCGGCGATCGTCACGACGAAGGCGGCGCCGGACAGCAGCGCGACCAGCCAGGCCGCGCGTTGCCGCAGGCGGTAGAGGACCCCGGCGCCGGCGGCCAGCGTCAGCGTGAGGTAGAAAACGATCATCGTCGGCAGAGGCGGCGAGGCGGCGGCATCGGCGGTGAGGCCTGGCGCTTCTTCGGAAAACAGGCTGCCACAACAGGAGGTGATGACATCGGCTTTGAGCCCGAGGAAGTAGCGCAACTGAAGCATGGCGGCAGCAACCAGGAAGGGCAGCAGGATCAGCAAAAGGAGGTATTTGACGCGTACCAGCGGGTAATCATGGGCGAGAGTGTCGACGTGGTTGATCACCAGCCAGCTCGAAGCGAGAAAGAAAACGACGATCTGCGCGATCAGCGCCGGGAAACCGAAGGCATTGACCTTGAGCGTGCCGACCGCGCACATGGCGCCGACGAACAGCGATGACATTCGGTCGGCGTTGAAGACGAAGAGCAGCAGGGCAACGAGTTGGGTCGCGAAGATGAAGGACAGCAGCGTCGACAGCAGGTAGGTACGGCGTTCGAGCAGCAACTGGCGTTCGCTGCCGCTGTGGATATCCCAGTGGCGGATGATGTCGATGGCCAGCGGCGCCGCGGCGAGCAGCAATCCGACGCAGACCAGCGAGGCCAGGAGTAGCGCAATGATCGCCGGCTGGAAAATCATGCACAGCCTTCGGCAATCGGCACGGGCGTGACGATGCGGCCGTCGCGCATGTCGATCACCTGATGAACGATCGTCGCATCGACGACCAGCGGATCGTGGCTGGTCAGGATCACCGTCTTGCCGACGGCGTGCAGATTCTCGAGGATAGCCATGAATTCCATGGCCAGCCCGGTGTCGAGGTTGGCGGTCGGTTCATCCGCGATGATGATCTGCGGGTCGTTGATCAGCGCCCGCGCGATCGCCACGCGTTGCTGCTCGCCACCCGACAAGTGCTCGATCGCGGCCGCCCGCCGATGCGCCAGACGCAGATCGCCGAGCAGGGACTCGGCCCGCTCGTGCAATGCGCGCCAGTTGCCGCCGAGCGGGTAGGCGGGGAGCATGACGTTCTCCAGTGCCGACAGGCCCTTGATCAGGTTGAACTGCTGGAAGATGAAACCGAAGGTCTGGCGGCGGATGTGGGTCAGGAAACGCTCGGGCAGCCCCGAGATGTCCCTTTCGCCGAGGCGAACGCGGCCGCTGGTCGGCCGTGAGAGGCAGCCGATGATCGACAGCAGCGTTGTCTTGCCCGAGCCGCTCGGCCCGCGAAACGCGGTAACGCGCTGCGTCGGCAGATGCAGGTCGATGCCGTTCAGGGCATGGAACTCGTTTTCCCTGCCGGTGTTGAAAGCCTTGTGGATGCCTTTCAGCTCGATCATGTCTCGCTCAGCCGCGCATCACGGCATCGGGGTCGGCAATCGCTGCCCGCCAGATCGGCACCAGCGTCGCCGCCGCGTAAGGGAAGACCGTGAAGAAGAACAGCGTGGCGACCTGGAAGCCATCGATCACGGGGCTCAACTCGAAGCGCGGGTAGAGCACCGCCCAGCCCTTGAGGACCGGTGCGAAAAGCGACGAAGAAAAGCGGAAAACGTGCAGGTAGGCAGCGAGGTAGCCGATCAGGAAAGCCGCCAGCGAGACGAGCGCACCTTCCCAGAACTTCATCTTGAGGACATCGCCGGTTTCCCAGCCGATCGCCTTGAGAATGCCGATTTCGCGCTTTTCGTCGGCAGACAGGCCGGAAGCCTTCTCCCAGGCGAAGATGGCGAAGGCCAGGATGGCCAGCGAGGCGAGGGCCAGGACGATGCCCTCACGCCAGTTGAAGATCGATTCGTAGGTGCGCAGGATTTCTTCGCGCAGGATCGGCCGCGAGTCGGGGAACTGCTGCGACAGCTTGGCGGCGACATTGCGCACCTCGAGCGGGTTGGCCACCGACAGCGCGATGTCGGTGAAGTAGCCGGGAGCAATCGCGAAAAAGGACCGGAAGTCGGCTTCGCTGATCAGCACTAGGTCTGCACTGACCAGTTCCGAGTCGTGGGGCAGGATGCGCGCGATCGTGAAGCTGAAGAGCTTACCCGAATACGAGCGGAAGGAAATGAGGTTGCCGACAGCAAGCCCGCGTGCCCTGGCCATGCCGGCGCCGACGAGCAGCGTGCCGGCCGCGATGTCCTGGTTGCCAGGGACCATGAAGGTGTAGTTGGCCTTGACCACCGGGTCATAGTAATAGCCCCAGAGGCGGCCTTCCTTATGCTGTACACCGCGGATGCGTCCGATGCGTTCGAGATAGCCGGGTGGAATCAGGTCGTGGCGACCGGCCACCATCCGCTGCAGGATCACTTCCGGCGCACCGACCAGCACTTCGGCGGCGGCCTGGCGCAGCGCGTGGGTGAACAGCATCACCGAAGCGAGCAGAAAAACGATCAGCGTATAGACCAGCAGCAGACCGAGGTTCTTCGCCTTGCGCCGCGCCAGCGAAGACAGCGTGAAGTCAATCAGGTACTTCTGTTTCTCGATCCAGGCGTTCATGGCTGGCAGTCAGACGGGTCGGCGGCAAGACCAGCGAACCCGTTGGGAAGTGTTCGAGGCCGAGCGGGTGATCCTGGAACGCCGAATGCAGGTCGGCCTGCGACAGATGGCGAGTGTAGCGGGCTTCGGTGAACAGGCAAAGATCGGTGAGCTGCAGCTGCTCAACCAGATCGCGCATTTGCGCCATGCCGCCGGCGCGCTGCTGACGAAGCCAGGCGGCGTCAGCGAAGGTAGCGGCGACCAAACTCGCGGCACAGGCGAGGGTGACCAGGGCGAGATGGCTGAGGCGAGCAACGGGCATGGCTTCAGGCGAAAACTCGCCGCGGCATGGCTTCAAACCCGATTCGCAGCCCGCATCAAGGCGCCGCGCAGGGCGATCGTCAGGCTGCTGCCGATGCCAACCCGCTGCGCCAACGCCGGCAGGATGATCAGGGAAGCAAGAGCGAACCCGGCACCGAGCAGCAGTGAGGTCAGTTCCCCGTCTTCTTCGCTCCAGTCTTGCTGGCTGTCTTGCATGATGGCCTCCCCCGGCACGGTTGACGTTTACGCGTCTTCGAATGGTATGGCCGAATCTTAGTGTGCTTCTCCACTTCATTGAATGCGGCAAATTGTCGCAGCAACTCCCTGATCAACCCTCATGTCATGTTCCGCTCATCACCCGCGCGCTGCTCCTGTCCTCGTAGACGCCACCAGACAGGGCCCAGCATGGCTGATGCGCTCCCGCCACTGAGACAATTTGCCACATTGTTCGCCTCCGAAAGGGCGCCTAGACTTCCAGCCCTGTGAAAGTGATGCGGTTGAATTGCAAAGGGGGAGAACAATGAGGAAGGCACGTGAGTTTGTTGTGGCCGCGTCATTCGTGCTGGCCTGCGGCGCATCGGCGGTGCAGGCGGCCGACTGGATCATGCAGCAGGGAACGGAACCGGCAGACACCGGCGCGTACCGGTTCTTCGGCGCTGGCTGGCTGACTTACGCCAACAACTACGGCTGCGACGCGTTCTCCGGCCTGCGCGCGCCCAACGGCACGCCTAACGGCTCACCGTCCGGCGGTCCGGCGCTGAACAACGGCGAGTACCATAACGCCTGCGTCGTGCCGCCGGAGTTCGGCGACACCCGCGAAACGAACCTCGACAATCTGACGGCCGGCATCCGCGGCAACCTGATTCCCGGACGCATCAACTACTTTTTCGCGGCCAACGCTGGACAGAACTTCTTCAACTACCTGCCGTTCCAGACCAGCCGCCATGTGGTCGCTTCGGTGCAGGACGCGAGTCTCACTTTCAGCTACATCCCCGGTGCGCGCGTACGCGTCGGCCTGTTCAAGAAGCCGGGCCCGGAGGAAATCCAGCGCGCCGCGCCACCGGAGTTCATCTTCGTCAGCGCGTCGCTGGCCCAATGGCAGCAGGAGATCTTTGTCCGCAGTAACGCCTACTTCCGTACCGGGCTGCCTATCCCGGGACAGGGCTATCTCGGTGGTGTCGCATCCTACGGATACGATGCCGACCTGGGACGCGACTGGGGGGTGCAGGCTTTCGATTCGTTCAAGCTGGACCGCTGGACGCTGAGTTATGCGCTGATGTGGGGTTGGGGCAATGGCATCCATCTGCGGGAGAATCTGAATCCGCACAAGGATGTCAACGCCGAGTTGGTTGCTGAGTACGACCTGCCAGGCGGCCAAGGGCCGAACAAGCACGGCATCAAGGCTTACGGATACTACCAGCAGGGTCAGCGCCAGTTCGAGATCAACGCCGCGGGTACCGAGAGTGAGGCCTTCGACCGGATCCGCTACGGTGTGGGCGTACGGGCACTGGGCGAACTGTTCGGCGAGGGCAATGGACGGCACCGGGTCGGCTTCGACGCCATGTACGGTCAAGGCATGATCTTCACCACGCCCTCGGGCAACGTGGTGGACGGCAACTTTGGCGACGGCAATCTGAGCATCGCCGCCGAGCGTGGCAACAAGGCGCGGGGTTACACCATCGACTACGGCTACTATCTCGGCGACAAGTGGCGGTTCGATCTGCGCTGGGGCCTCAATCAGACGCTCTACTCGACGGCGGGCGTCTGGCAGCCGGCGGATGAGCGCCGAGTCGAGGAGTGGACGCTCGGCGTTACTCACTTCTTCATGCCGAACCTGCAACTGAGCGCCAATTATCAGTTTCGAGACTTCCAGGCACCTACTGCCGTCCAGCCGGTCGCCAACACGCCGGCAGCGATCAACAATGCGTCCGTGGCAACCCGCAACCAGGACATCGTCACCGGATCTGTCGGCGACCGCTTTGCCGTCCGCCTCGTCTATACGTTTTGACCCCGCCACCGGGATCGCCAGTGGGGCAATTGCCGTCCAACACGTCCGCTTGCGCCGGCCTGACGTTACGAGGTTATTATCGTGATGCCGCCGCGGGTGTGCGGCGTTTTCTGGGGGAAAGCGGCATGGAGCGCTTCACGATTTCACTGGACGACTCTCTGGCAAGACAGTTCGATGACTTGATTGCCGCGCGCGGCTACCGCAACCGCTCGGAGGCAGTGCGCGATCTGATCCGTGGCGCGATCGAGAGCGACCGCCAGCGCGACCCGCCGGCGGGCCATTGTGTTGCCAATCTCTGCTACGTCTTTAACCATCACGAACGCGAACTCGCTGAACGTCTTACAGGTTTGCAGCACGATCATCACGACCTGACGGTGGCGCTCCTGCACAGCCACCTTGACCACGAGAACTGCCTGGAATCGGTCATTCTGAAAGGCTTGACCGCGGACGTCCGCAAATTTGCCGATACCTTGATGGCGGAAAGCGGCGTTCGTCACGGGAAGCTGAACGTGATCGCTCTGGAGGCCGACCACCACCACGCCCACGACGAGGATGGCGAAGCCCACATTCACTACCGTCCGGCCCGCTGATTAGCTCCTGCCACAAGTCATAGCGCCACTTGGCGAGCCAATCCGGAACACTACCAACGAAAAGGATTGATCTGGAATGGGTTGTCGTATGAAAATAAGTATTTGGTTCACACTTCGTCCAGCGGCTTGCCATCATCTGCAGGGGAAGTAGCCGTTGTTTGGAGCCGGCTCCGCCGGCTTTTCTGTCCAGCCATGTAAGACAAATCTGATAATTTGCTTACTATTGGAGCGTCCAAATGAAGAAACAAAAGCTCGCACTGGCCATTTCGCTTGCCTTTTCTTGTGCCGCTGCCGCTCAAACGACAACCTTGCCCAGCGTTGTCATCACGGCCAATCCGGTAATCGAAGAAGTGCGGGTGGACGCCTTCTCCAGCGTCTCGGCGGTTGTCACCCAGGACCAGTTGCGCGATCAGAATGCAGTCGATCTCGCTTCTGCCTTGCGCCGTACGCCTGGTGTCGAGATATCCCGCTTCAACCCGGTCGGCGCGTTCGGTGGTGCCGAGGGCGGCGCCATCTTCATCCGGGGCATGGGCGGCAGCCGTCCAGGCAGTGAAATCAAGACCTATATCGACGGACTACCGTTCTACATGGGCGTCTGGAATCACCCCCTGCTTGATCTGCTGCCGGTCAATGGCATGCAGTCGATCACGGTCTACAAGAGCCCTCAACCACAGATCAACGGTAACAACTTTGCCTCGATCAATCTGGAAACCAGGCGCGCCACGGAAGAAGGGGTGCATGGCGATGCCAGGCTTTCCGCAGGATCGTTCGGCACCTTCATCGAGCAAGCCAACCTGTTCGGCCGCCAGGGCAACGTCGACTGGATGCTGGCCCAGGGTCATGCCCAGTCCAACGGCCAGCGCGCCAATTCCGACGGACAACTGAACAACGCGATCGGGCGTATTGGCTTGCGCCTCAACGACAACTGGACTGCGAGCGCGAGCTTTGTGTATGTGGATAACAAGGCGCGCGATCCTGGTGACAACCGCCTCGCCGCCCCGGCGATTGCGCCTCAGTACAATACCCAGGCCGGCATGATCTCCGCCGGGCTGTCGCACGTCCATGAAAACTGGCGAGGGGAATTTCGCGTTTATACCAACCGCGGCGAGGGCAACTGGCTGGATCAACCGTCACCTGATGGCGACACGCTGACCAATTTCCAGATGAGCGGGCTGCGCTGGAAGGAGCAATTCTCTCCGTGGACAGGCGGCAAGCTTGTGGCGGGTGTCGACTATGACCAGACGTCCGGTGACGTCAAGTACGAGCGCGTCGCTCCGGCCCCGCGAGGCACTTTTGATACGCCCACATTCAGGATTACGTCGCCCTACGTGGCGCTGAGCCAGCAGGTTCCGCTGAACCAGGACTGGGCTCTGCTACCGTCGGCGGCGCTCCGTTTCTACGATTCCAACCAGTTCGAGTCCAAGACCGCACCACTTGCCGGCCTTTCGCTGGTGTCCGAGAAGCTGACGGTCTTTGCCAACGTGTCGCGCGGGATCAACTATCCCGGTCTGGAAACCACGGTGCTGTCCAATCTGATCAAGCCGCTTGGCAAGAGCTGGGAGCAGCTGTCGGCAGAAGAGCTCGATCATGCCGAAATCGGCGTGAAATTCTCGCCGACATCAGCCACTCAGATTGACGCCAGTATCTTCAACGACAAGGTGAAAAATCGCTATGTCTTCGGCTTCCCACCGGCTGTGCCGCCGCCACCGCAATTCGTCAACCTCGGCTCGTATCGGATCAGGGGAGCGGAGTTGGCGATCCGCCAGGCGATTGGTGCCGATTGGACGGTATTCGGAGGATTGACTCTGCTTGACCCAAGCATCGACAACCTGCCGTACACGCCCGATCGGGCGTTCACTGTCGGTGTCAATGGGCAGGCCGGACCGATCCGCGTTGCTTTCGATGCCCAATACCAATCGGAAGTATGGGCCCTGAACCGCGCTCGTGCGGCCGGTGCCATCAACACCGACAAGGTCGATGGATTCACGGTGGCGAACCTGCGCCTCTCCTATCCGCTGCCAGCCCTGGGCAAGAAGGGTGAAGTCTTCGTCTTTGTCGAGAATCTCTTCGACGCCTCCTATGCCTATCGTCCCGGCTATCCCATGCCGGGCACCTCGGGACAGCTCGGCTTATCAGCGAGCTTCTGAACATGGACGCGGCGACGCTTGAGGTGTGCGGACTGAGCTGCAACGTCGGCACGCGAGCGGTCGTCGCGAACGCGTCGCTGCGGATCGTTGCCGGAGAACGCGTCGCCCTGGTTGGCGGCAATGGCTCGGGCAAGACGACTCTCCTGCGTGCCCTGCTCGGCCTGCACCCGCAGACCCAGGGAACGCTGCGTCTGGACGGACGCGACCCTGGCGACTGGCGAGCCTGGCGGCGGCGTATCGCATTTGTTCCGCAGCGCCAGAACGGTGGCAGGTTTCCGCTACGGGTCGACGAGTTGATCGCCAGTGCCGGCAGGGTCAGCGCGGCCGATGCGGCAGAAGCCGCGCTGCAGGCCGGCGTCGAAACTCTTCTGCACCGCCCGCTGTCGGGGCTATCCGGGGGCCAACTGCAACGTGCCTGGCTGGCGCGCGCCTTTGCCTGCGTGGCTCGGGGTGCCGGACTGCTGCTCGCCGACGAACCGACCGCCGCGCTGGATTTCGCGGGCCGCGCGGAAATCGGCGCACTGCTTGCCAGCGTACCGGTATCGGCACTGATCGTTACGCATGATCGGGCGCTCGCCGAGTGCTGCGACCGGATCATTGAAATCGCCGGCGGCGAGTTGCGGGGACTGCCGCCGTGAACGACATCGCCGAGCTATTGCGCCTCGCCCCGGTGCAGCGAGGCTTTGCCGCAACCCTGATTGCCGGCGCTGGGCTGCCCATCGCCGGGGTATGGATCCTCGGCCTGGAAGTCGTCCCTCTGCGCTTTGCGATGATGCATGTCGCCTTGCTCGGCGTGGCCCTGGGTGCCCTTCTGGGGATCGAGCCACTGCTTGTTGCACTGGCCCTTTGTGCACTCTCGGGCGCAGCACTGGCGCCGCTCGCCGCCCGCCCTGAGGGACTGGCCGGTCCGCTCGGGCTGCTGATGACACTGTCCATCGCGCTGGCGCTACTCGTGCTATCAATCGCCGGGGGCAACGCGACGCGGGCTTTCGAGTGGCTCTGGGGGTCGGTACTCGCCACGCAACCGGCCGACATCGTCGCACTGGCAGTCGTCGTGGCCTTGCTGGCAGCGTTTGAGCTGCGTTTTCATCGCTCGTTGAAGCTGCTGCTGCATGATCGCGAACTCGCACTGTGCTCCGGCGTGCCAGTGGCCGCACTGACGGTTGGCCTGCTGGTACTGATGTCGGTCGCCGTAGCCGCGTCGATCAAGCTGACTGGTGCCTTGCTGGTCGACGCGGTGACACTCCTCCCCGCGCTGGCTGCGCGCAATCTCGGGCAGTCCTTCGACGGCATCCTGGCATGGGCCGTGGGGATCGGTGCCGTGGGCGCTGTCAGCGGCTTCTTGCTCACTCTGTGGAGCGACCAGCCACCGGGCCCGGTACTGATCCTGACCATGACCGCGATCACGCTTGCCAGCTACGTCGTTCGAGGTAAACGATGATGCGCATCCTGGTCGCCGCGCTGACACTGTTCTTCGTCGCTGTTCCGGCTGCGCAGAGTGCCGCCGCGGTCGTTGCCTCGACGACCTGGGTTGCCGCCTTCGCGCGTGCAGCGGGTAGCACCGATCTCACGGTGATCGCGCCGGCTGGCCTGACGCACCCACCGGACTACGATCCGAGGCCTTCGGACCTGATGGCGGTATCGCGGGCCGACCTCGTGCTGGTCGGCGGCTATGAGGCTTTCGTCCCACGGCTACGCGATGCGCTTGGCGCCAGGGGGCAGATGCTGACCATCAACACGACGTACGATCCGCAGGTCGTCCGCAAGGAGGTCGAAGCGATCGCCGCGGTGCTGGGAAACCTTGTCCAGGCCGGTGCTTTCGCCGACGCCTATGATGCCGTCTGGCGCGAAAGCAGCGCGCGGCTGCGGCTGCGGGCCGGGAACCGCCCGCCGGTGGTCGTCGTACAGCGCTTCATGGTGCCCTGGGCACGCCTCCTCGGCGTTGATCCGGCCGCCATCTTCGGACCGGGCCCCCTGTCGCCCGCGGACTTGCTCCGGATCAAGGCTCTCGCCCCGACGCTGATCATCGACAATGCCCATGCCGCACCCGCTGCAGCACTCGCCGAGGTCACCGGAGCACGCAGGGTGGTGCTGATCAACTTCCCCGAGGCCGACGAGGGCCTACTGGACGTTCTGGGGCGCAACACGCAGCGCCTGAAAGCCGGGTTGACGCCATGAGCATCGCTGATCTAACCGGTATTCGCGCCTTCTTTGCGCCGCGTGCGGCGGGCTGGGAGCAATACACCGCCATGGACGCGGCGCAGATCGCCCGCGCCGTACAGGACAGCAGGTTGCAGCCGGGTATGACGGTGCTCGAACTGGGCTGCGGCACGGCCCCGGCAACGCCGTACCTGCGTGCTGCCGTGGGCGCTGGTGGCCGCGTGGTCGCGCTTGATTGCACCCCGGAGATGATTGAAGCAGCGCGCGTGCTTGGTCGTGCAGATGTCGCCCAACTCATGCTCGCCGACGTTCACAGCCTGCCGATTGCCGCCGGCAGCGTCGACGCCTTGCACGCCGGCGGCATCGTGCCGCATCTGGCTGACCCCGAGCGGGCCCTTCGGGAATGGGCACGAGTGGCGCGCCCGCACGCTCAACTTGCCATCTTCCATGCCATCGGTCGCATCGCACTGGCCGCGATCCATCGGCGAACCCCATCCGACGACGACGTCATCGCGCCGGGACGCTTGCGAGTGCTGCTCGAACGCGCTGGCTGGCGCCTTGTGTCTATCGACGACGCTACGGAACGCTACCTGGCGCTCGCGCGTCGCGCTGACTGACCGGCCGCTACCGGGAGAAACGAGGCAGCATCCAGGCTCGGCTCGTTCGCCACGGCTCACTCATCGATGCGAACCCCGCCACTCCCCGACGGGCACTCTGCAAGACCGACGATGACCTCGCCACCGGCGCGCAACAGCGCCGGCTGGCTGCGCAGGAAGACGCTGTCGTCGCCTTCTCGTTCGAGGACATAGCCGTTGCGGCCCGCCATGCCGCGGCAAGGTGCCTTGACGATCAGGGCGGCCGGCAGCGTGCCATCCATGGCGCCTGCGTTGTGCAGCACGACGACTTGCTGCCCCGGCCGGTCGCCCGGCTGCAGTTCGCCGGTCAGGCGCACCGCTGTTTCGCGGTGGGTGACCACGGCGCGCCAGGTGGCCGGCGTCCACGCGCGTTGGTCACCGGCAAGCGGCAGGCGGAACCAGACGACGCCGGCGAGCTGCCGCGGCGACGCTTTCTCGAGCCAGCGCAGGAAGGCCGCGACGGTGGCTGGCGCGACGAACAGCTCGCGACCTTCGCCGGGCCCTTCGCCGACCTGCCCTGCAGCTAACGGCACTTCACTCTCGACGGCAGCGATACGACCCTGCCCGTCGAGCACGACGCGCGAGCCGTAATTCGGCAACGCCACCCGGAAGGGCTTGTCGGTGCGACGGGCGAGGCTCGCCGTCCAGGCGCGCGCGCCGACGGCATCGAACAGGCGGCGGGCCGGCTTGTCGAGCGAATGCAGTTGTAGCACGGCTTCGTCGACCGTTGCCAGCAGGTCGTCCAGCTCTGGCGCGCCCAGCCAATCGGGCAGTATGGTGAGCGACAGGCGCTGCCCGGGCGGCAGGGCTCGGCGCAAGGCGACGAGGAAACGCGTGTAGTCGGCGAGTTGGCGGCTACCGCAATCGTGGTCGATTTCCAGCGTCGCCGATGTCGGCCAGTCGCCGCGCAGGGTGACGAGATCGGCAATCAGCGTCGCGCCGTCGAGCGTTGCCAGCGGCGCGGCGATGCGCACAACGGGAATCGCCGGGCGACCACTGGCGACGATCGCCACCCGGTCGACGGCAATCGGCTCGAATCGACCCTGGCGATCGACCTCGCCGGCGAGGATCCGCCACGAGCCCACGAGGTCGGCGGAATCGCGCAGTGCCGCGCTCAGCGCGGGCTGCCAGCGGCGCTGCCAGACGTAGGCGTCGTGCGCGAGCGGCATCGGTGCTGGCTTCTCCCCGCAGGCACCGAGACAGACTGCCGCCAGCCAGGCCACCGGCAGCCAGCGCGCGCTCACGGGTAACCGAAGGACTTGACCCGACTGGCCGGGAAATTGACGTCCTGCCTGTGCTGCGCCGGCTCGCCGCCGGGGTGCCGCCGGCCCCCGCGTGGTGCGCCGAGCGACACCTGTGCCGCCGCAGCGGCGTCAAGGGTGGCTTGATCCGTCGCGACGGTGACAGGCATGCGCGGTCTTCAGCGGACCACCATCCACTTGTCCTCGCTGCCGCGCACCACCAACATCTGCTGCGGGTAGTAGACGCCGAGAACGACACCGATGCACATCTGCATGTCGTTGCCCTTGATGCGCGAGAAGGCCTTGCTGTCTTCAGGACCGAACAATTGGCCGGACTTGGCGCTGACGACGATTTCCGGGTTGCCGGTCGTCACGATGTCAAGGTCGGCGGCTGGGACGATGCGCACCCCGGCAGCATAGGCCTTGTCCAGGCATTTGGACTTCCTGATGGCTTCGCTATTGAGTTGCATGGAACTGTTCGTGATCCCGGACAATTCCTGGTAGATGGGCTGAAAGCCGGGTTTGAAGGCGGCGGCGCGGTCGCGCACCAGCTGTTTGAGGGACTGGCGGTCGGCGTCGCTGAGCGAAGTCACCGCTGGCTGATGATGCCAGGGACGATCTTCGACAAAATCGGCGTCGAACTCCCTTTCGAAGCTCACCGGGCCGGTGACGCTCTTCTCCTCTTCACCCACACCTATCTGGTTGGTTTCCGAGAAATGCCCCGGCGAAGTCTCCGTGCGGATCACCTGGTCCGTGACGGTGGCGTAGCGAAAGAGCGCACGATAAGGCTTGCTACCGTCGGCGGGCGTGAATTCGATACGGAGGCGGTTCTTGCCCTTGCGCACCGAGCTGCCGAGAGAAGCCGCCGGTGCCCATACGGCAGCGGCCACTTCCCGCTGCTCGAACAACACCGGCACCTGCTGCGCGACCACGTCCTGTCTGGCAACCGGAACGCCGTTGACCAACACCCGCGCCTGGCCGGCGACTTGCTCCACCTTGTCCGCTCTGCGGTCGCCGGTGTAGGGCGAGAAATGGAATTCGACATTCAGCACGGCCGCCGAAGCGGTAACGGCCCAGAACAGCCAAGCCACAAGAAATGCATTTTTCATTTTCATCCCCTCAAGTCGACCCGAACACCGTGTACTCCCGTGCCAAGCGTATGATTTCGAGCAGGGATTGTCCAGTTGTCGGGATGGCGGGCAACTGCCGCGCCAGGCGGCGAGCAACACGGCCGCCAGCCAGGCCACCGGCAGGCGACACGAGCTCACGGGTAAACGAAGGACTTGACCAGCGTCAGTTCGCCAGGGCGGCGCAAAGGAACCCGGAAGACCTGCAGTTTTTCATCGGGCGTGCCTTCGCGGGTGATGATGGCGACCTGGGCGATGGTGATTTCCTGGCCTTCCTGTTGCCCATCGCCGCCCATGCCGCTCATGCCGCTCATGCCGCCGCCGAAGTAATTGACGTAGACCTGCCAGTTGCCGTGCGGCGGCGACGGGATCGCATAGATCTCCGGACCGTAGCCGCCGGTGACATCGACGTCGAGCGCGCCGCCGTTCCTGCCGAGGCGCTCGGCGAAGAAGACGTGCTGGCCGTCCGGCGAGATGACGTGCAGGTCGATGTCGGTCATGTCGCTGTCCCAACTGAGGACGATGCGCAGGCCGACGCGCTGGCGCGCCGGGTTGGCGTCGTAGAAGTTGACGCGCCGCCCCAGCTTGCGGTCCGGGGTGCGCACTTCGACGCTGTTGGCGCCGGGCGGAAACGCGTAGGGACGCGCGAAGGAGCCGTCCGGGTTGACGCTGAGCGGCATGGCGACGCCATTGACGACCAGCAGGTGCGGCTGTTTCCGCTTTGCCGCGGTAGCGCCGGCAATCCTGCCGCGGATCGCCGCGCCGAGTTCGCCGCCGTCCTCGCCACTGCGCGTACTCCCGGCATTGACCCGGCTGGCCGGGTAATTGACGTCCTGCATGTGCTGCGCCGGTTCGCCGCCGGAGTGCCGCCAGCCGCCGCGTGGCGCGTCGAGCATCACCTGCGCCGGCGCCGCAGCGGCGGCGAGCAGCGCGCACAAGGCCAGGAGCAGCGGCAGGGCGAGGCGGCTCATCTTTTCTCTCCGTAACGCACGGCGCGGACAAAGGTCAGGTCGCCGACGCGACGCAAGGGGACGACCAGCGTTTCCTGCCGTTCGTCCGGGGTGTTCTCGTTGCTGACGATGGTGACGCGGGTGGTGATCAACGGCTTGTCGTGCGCATCGGCGTCGAAGTTGTAGCCGGCGGCATTGAAGTTGCCCCAATAGTTGACATAGACGAGATAGGTACCAGGGAGCGGCGTGGCGGTGGAAAAGATCTCCGGACCGCCGCCATCGACGCTATCGACGTCGAGACCGCCACCCCGGCGGAGCAGCGGTTGCGCCCAGAAGGCGTGCTCGCCGTCGGGCGTCAGAATATGCAGGTCGACCTCGGCGCGCGCATCGTCCCAGCCGAGGACGATGCGCAGTTTGCTACGCGTCTTCTCGGCGTGGGTTTCGTAGAACTGCAGACGGCGGCGCGTGCCGCCGGGGGCGACGATCTCGACGCTGTTGCTGCCCGGCCCGAACGCCCAGGGCTTGACGAAGCGTCCCTGTTCGTCGGTGTACAGCGGCATGTCGATGCCGTTGACGATCAGCCGGCCGGGCTGGCGATTCTTGCCGGCCTGCCGGAGCTGCCCCTCGATCAGCGTGCGGTTCTTCTGGCCGCCGCGGTCGACCGGCGGCTTCGGATAGGCGGCGGCGATGGCTGATTCCCTGTCCTCGGCGAGCGCGCCGTTGCGCCAGCCACCGCGCGGACCGTCGAGCGCAATGCCGCCGTCGGCGGCCGCGCAAGCCGTGCAAGCCATCATGCAAGTGGCGGCGACGAGGAGAAGCGGGGCAACGAAGTGGCGAGTGATGGTGAGCATGGGCATCGCGGTCAGGGGGTGCCGAGCAGCGAACGCGCCGTCTCTTCGACGAAGTCCTCGTCGCGGCCGCGCGGATGGTTGGCAAGCGCGAAATGCAGGTATTCGTGGGCGAGTGTCAGCCGCTCGTTGGCGCTGCCGATGCCAGTCGCGTAGATGCGGCCACGCTCGATATCGGCATAGGGGTTGCCGTGCTCGAGGCGGCAGACGCGCGGCAACGGCACCGGCGCTTCGAAGCCGGGGATGCCGGCCAGCCGCCGCTTCCATCCCGCCTGGCGGCCAGCCAGCCAGTTCTCGGCACTGGCCAGCGGCTGGCATTCGCCGGCATCGGCCTCGCCGGCGACACTGAAGCCGGCGCCACCATAGGCGCGTTCGAGGATCTGGTCCCAGCGCGCACCCTCGGCAGCGCCGGCAATAGCGGCCTGCCAAGAGAGCTGTTGCGGCGCACTGCGGGTCTGGTGGTAGCGACCGGCAACGCCGCTGAGGACCAGGCCGTCGCTCCACTCGGCGACGCGCAGGTTGGCGCTTTCCGGCGGCGCCGGCGAAACCCGCTGGGCGCGGCTGTCGTCGTCGATCTCGTAGCAACCGCCGCCATGCCCGGCGTGCCGGACGAGATAGGTGCGCGCGGCCACCGCCAGCGCGCGGGCGGCGGCTGGTGGTTCCGCGCCGGCCTCGCGCTGGATGACACGGGCGACGTAGTCATTCAGTCCGACGCGGCCAGTGATGACTGGCCGGCCACCGGATCGGCTCAATCCGAGCTCGCCGCTACTGGCGAAGAGCAGGCGCCGGGAGTTGACAAAGCGGGCCTCGACGCGGCCGCGTAGCGGGCCTTCGGCTGCCGGACGGCCGTCGATGAGAACCTCGGCGAGGGGGTAACGGCTGAAGAAACGGACGCGCACGCAGGCCTCGTCGGGCGGAGTCGTTTGCGGCAGTTGGCCAGCCAGCCATGGCGCCGCCTGCTCGATGACCTGGGCGCTGCTGCCGCTGCCGCGCAGCCACACCGGGGTGCCGTCGCTGAGCCAGCCGGCGAAGCCGCCGATTCGCCGTCCCTTGCCGTCGTGCCAGCTCCAGGTCTTGACACGCAGGCCGTTGCCCAGATGCGAGAGCAGAGGACGCGCGCGCGGTTCGAGGCTGACGCGCTGCAGCGCCGCCATCGTCGTCCGCCGATGCTCACCGTCGATCGCCGCCAGCGCGGCGAGCAGGGAGGCGACGGAGACCTCGGTCGCCGGCTGCAGCTTGTCGAGATCCAACAACCACGCGGGAGCACCTGGCGCCTGACGCGTCCACCAGGCACGCCAAGCCGCCGCCGAGACGCCGAGTCGACGCGGCTTGAAGTAGAGCCCGCAGGATTTGGCCAGCGCTTCGTCGCGGCCGATGCTTTCGCCGGGCGCGCAACAATACGATTCCTCGCCAGGGTCGCCACCCGTGCAGCGGTAGTCGGCGACGCTGCGCGCACCAGCGCTCAGGTAGACGTGCACGAAGAGCTTCCACAGGCTGCCGAGCGGCGTGTTTCCCGGCACCGGCATCGATTCGCTGCCGCTCGCCGATACGCGCACGGCCGTGGGCGCTTCCGGATCGCCGAAAACCAGTTCCACCGCCGGGCCGGCGGCGGCCTCGGCGGCCGCCAGCGACAAGCTCGCTGCCAGGCAGCAAAGGAGCTGCCGGGCAGGCGATGGGCGGGGTGACGCCGGCTGCAATCCGCGCATCACTTCACCTGCAGGCGCCGTTCCGCCACCGCCTCGAAAGCCTTCTCTTCCGGCTGATACATGCGCTGGAAGCGCGCCGGCGGCACGACGAAGCTGCCGCGGCTGCCGAAGCGCAGCAGGTGGCGGAAAACGCGGCTTTCGGCAAGCTGGTCGACGGGCACGGCGTAGGACAACTCACCCGGCTGGTAGCGGGCCTTCTCCATCGGCACGACGGCGTCGCCATCGAGCCCACGTACGCGGATACCCCAGGTTCCGCGCTCGACATCGGCACCCGGCGGCAGCGGCACCTCGACCAGGCCGTAACGCGGCGATTGGCCAGCAGCGGGGCTGAGCCGGATCTCTTCGAGATAGAGGTCGTTGGCGCGCAGATCGCCGTCGCTTGCGGCTTCTGCCCGGAACTCGACCGCTTCGCCGGCGAGAGCGGCGCTGGCGGGGCGCCGCTCGCCGGACGGCTTGGCGGCGGCCGGGTCCGCCTTGACCACCGGCACCGCCACCAGGCGATAGAGGCGCCGTTCGATCTTCACCGGCAGCGTGCCCTTTTCCGGCTCGGCCGAGCGGTAACGGACGAAAGCGGTGAGCGGCGCCGTCGGCGGGCTGGCCAGGGTGATGGCGGTGGGCAGTGTCTTGTCGGTCCACCGCCAGGTGGGCGCACCGAGCGGGCCGCCCTGCCGCTGCCAGTTGCCGGCAAGGCCCAGCGCTGCGCTTTCGGCCGGTGCGCTGCCGCCGAGCGCCTTGTTCCACCAGGCCAGCGCCAGGGCACGATCGAGGGTGGCGGCACCCGGGCTGAGCGTCGCCAGCCAACGTGCCGCGTCTTCCTTGGCGGCGCCCTTGCCTTCCATGGCCAGCAGCGCCTGGCCCAGCGCTTCCGGCTGGGCGCGCAGGGATTCGCGCGCGCCATCGATCGCCTGAGCCGTTTCGGGCACGATACCGATCTGCTGCTGGCGCGCCATCTGGCCGATCAGCACCAGACTCAGGCCGTCGGCAGCCGCCGTGTTGCTCAGCCAAAGGCTGTCGCGACCCCGGCTGACGGGCTTGACGGCGGGCAGCGAGGCGGCCTCCTGGAGCAGTCCTTCGACCAGGGTACGGACCGGCAGCTCCATCTCGGCCATGAACCAGACGGCCAGCACGCGCAGCGGCAGCGGCTCCTTGGCCGAGTGCTTGCGGTAGGCTTCCAGGCTCTGCCGCCAGTGCGTCGCCGGCAGCTTGAGGCCGAGCGCGCGCGCGGCGTGCCAGTCGGCGTAGTAGGCGTAGGCGGTGAGCCAGCCGCTGTCGGTGGTGCCCGGCCCCCACCAGCCGAACACTGCCTCCGGTCCGGCCATCTGCACCAGACGCAGGCGCTGCGTGGCCAGCGACTGCGCAATCTCGCGCACACGCGGCGCGTCGGCGGGCAGACCGCGATAGGCGAAGCTGAGCGGCAGCAGACGGCTGGCCGTCTGCTCGACGCAACCCCAGGGAAACTCCAGCAGATCTTCAGCGATGCGCGCAAACTGTCCGGCACTCCCCTGCGCCAGGCTGACCCTGAGGTCGCGCGCATCGGCCGGCAGGGCGAGCCGCGTTTCGGCATCCCGCAGATCGAGCGACAGGCTGCGCTCAGAGAGCCAGCCGACGGGCAGGACGCTGATCGCCTGGCGCAGGCTGTCGATCTCCTTGCCGCCCTGGGCCAGGCTGATCGCCACGTCGCCCGAGACGGGTTTGTCGATCGGCAGCGGGATGTTGTTCGCCCCCGGCTGCAAGTCGATCTCCCGGCGTAGGGCAAGGCCGCCGCCGTTGGCGGCGAGTTGCACCTTGGCAGCGGCGCCGGTCTGGTTGAAGGCGACGACAGTGGCGGCCGGCCGGTCGCCGAGACGGAAGCTCGCCGGGCCGGTCCATTTGGCGTAGAAATCCTTGTGCGACTCGACATGCCGCGTCTGCTGGCCGACCACGCCAGCCGCGGTGATCGCGCGCGCCGTGACGCGCCAGCGGGTCAGCGCGTCGGGCATGCGGAAGCTGACGCTGACTTTGCCGTCCTGACCGGTCATCAGGCTGGGCCACCAGCCGGCGGTGTCGGTATCGTCGCGGCGCGGGCGCTCGAGCACTTTGACGCCGCGTTCCGACGGTGAGCGGCGAACCGGCGCGCTGCCCTTGCCGGGCAGTCGCGCCAGATCGTAGCCGATGAACGACAGGCTGACGGTGGTGCGCACGTTGTTGCGGCGGGGGTGGTAGAAGAAGTTGCCGATGCTCGGAGCGATTTCCGGTTGCAGCACGTAGATCATTTCGTCGACCACGCCGAGATTGACCAGTGCCGGTGTCGGCCGTCCGCCGACCCGCGTTTCCAGTTCGAGCGTGACGGTTTCTCCCGGTGCGTAGCGTTCGCGGGGTGTGCGGATGGCGACGTCGACGGTCGGCACGGCGACGCGCAGCCCCTTGTTCTGGAAAACGTAGTCGCCGTTGGCCAGGTAGAGGACGGAAAAGGTGACATTCGGACCGTATTCTTCCCGAACCGGAATGTCCGCCCGCCACTGCGCCGGCGCCACCTGGCTGACGCTCAGCCAGGCGGCTTTGCCGCTGAGCAGCGCGTGCGCCTCGACCTGATCGCGCTCGAGGGTCAGCAGCGCATCGCCGACCGCTTGCGGGAAGGTGATCAGCGCGTGCGCCGTCTCGCCGGCCTGGTAGTTTTCCTTGTCGAAGACGATCTCGACGCTGCCGGGAATCGCTTTCATGCCCTCACCGGAAACCCAGTGGCTGGTCGCCGCGAGCAGGTTGCCCCTGGCGTCGCGCAGACTGACGGTGTAGGAACCGGGCTCGGGGAAGGGCAGCCGGGCGCTGTCACCTTCGGCCAGTGCGCCGTCGCGCCGCTGCCTGTCCTCGAGACGGAGAATCTCCCAGCGCGTCGGCCGGCTGGCCGGACTGGCGTTGCCCTGCGGCGTGTAGCGAAAATCGACGCTCTCGCCGGGACGCGAGAAATAGGCGGGCGCGCTCAACTGCCACAGCGTGGCGCCGCGCTCGATGAGGATTTCCTTGGTCGCCCGGACGCGGTAGGCGGCACCGTCCTGGGCCAGCAGACTCAGGATGTAGCGGGCAGGATCGTCGGCCGGCGGCAGGCTGAAGGCCGCCACCCCGTCGCTACCGGTCTTCAGTTCGTCGGCCTTGATGGCGACCGGAAACTGTCCACCGTAGCGCAACTCGCCCTCGACCATGGTCAGCGGTTGCGCGCGTGCGGTGAGCCGCACCAGCGCGCCGGCCACCGGCCTGCCGTCGGGATAGCTGAGACGGATGCGCCCGGTGACCGCTTCGCGGGTCTTGAATTCGCTCTTGTCGACGACGACGTCGATCTCGAAATGCGGCTTGACGTAGTCGGCGACACGGAAGGCGGCGCCGTAGCTGTCGTCGCCCCTGGCGAAGACGAGTTCCCAACCGCCGGCCTGTGCCGCTGCCGGCAGGCGGAAGTCCGTCTCGCCGCCCTTCACCGAGTCGTAGCGCAGTTTGCGGGTGAGGACTTCAGTCCCCGCCGGGTCGACGACAGTGACGCTGATGTCGCTGCTGGCAACCGGTTCCGAGCGACGGGCGCTACGGAATTCACGGCCAAGGAATTTGACCTGGACAAGGTCGCCCGGACGGTAGAGCGGGCGATCGGTGACGGCATAGATCTTGGCGTTGTAGATCTCGCTGTCGTGGTAGAAGTTTTCCGAGATGAAGACGCCGCCCGCCGGATCCTGACCGTAAACGTAACTGGTCTCCGGGCTGGCGGCGGGCAGGCGGACGACACCGTCGGCAGCGGTCCTGCCGCTCTTCAGGACGCCGACGCCATCGCTCCAGACGACATCGGCGTCGGCGACGGCGACGCCATCCTTGCGCCGGGCGGTCCACACCAGCATCTCCGTGGCCGCGTTCTTGGTCACGGCAACGCTGTCGGAGACGAAAACCAGCGTCACGGCCCGGTGCTTGCCGACCGAAGCTTCGACCAGATACAGGCCGGGCGCCCGCTGGCCGAGGGGAACCCGGACATTGCCCTCGTTGTTGGGCAGGAACTCGCTGCTGCTGCCGGCCAGTTTGACGTCGGCAGGCGGCACGATCGGTTTGGCGCGATGCACGGGGTAGCGGAAACGGTCGCTCAGCGTCATGCCCGGCAGGGGCGCGTAGGCTGGCGGATGGCGCAGGCGGGTCGGCGTCAGGATCTGGTTCGGCGTCTTCAGATCGGGAGCCGCGGCGGTCGTCGCCAGCCGCGCTGCCGGGGAGAATAGACGCTTCCAGGCGAAGCGGGTGTTGGCCCAGATCTTGTCCCAGGAAAGCTTGAGCATGTTGGCCATGCCCTCGGGCTGCGGCTTGGCCGGCACCTTGACGCGGTGCAGGTTGCTCTGGGCACGCAGGAAGGCGAGCGGATCGGGGACACGGTAGATGGCGATATCGACGCCGCCGTACTCCTCGAGTTCGGCCGAGTCGCGCTGGATTTCCAGGCGTACCGAGGCTTGTTCGTCGGAAGCGTAGCTGGTTTCGGCAAGCAGGAAGAACTCCTCGCCGGCGGCGGGGCGATAGTTCGAGTTCGCGGCCGCCATCTCGCCAGCCGTGCCGGGTCCGGCAAGGCCGAGCAGCGCCAGGATCAGCGCGACAAGAAGGCCAGGCGATAGAAGCCGGCGAAATTCGGGTTGTCGTCGCGTGGTCGCCACCGTGTGTCCTTCCATTGCAGCAATTGAGCCGGCGTGACTGCACGCAGGCCGTTGTCTTCACCCATTTCGGGAGATGGCCGACGTCTGCCGGCGCCTTGCTCCGCGGCGGCAGGTGGCTGGCCGGTGTGATAGGCGATCCAGCTACCCATCCAGATCATCAGGTGCTGGTCATCGCCGTGATCGAAAAAAAGCAGATCTCCAGGTTTGCTCATGGCGCTTTCGCGACCGAGCCGGTGGCTGTTCTTCTGGACCAGGGCCAGGGCGGTGACGAAAGCCTGTTGGTCTCCCGCCAGCGTCGTCCATCCCTTGAGCAAAGAAGCCTGTTCCGGGCGCAGGTCAACTTCCGGCGGCAGGCGGCCGGTGAAGCCGTTGGCGCGGCGCCAGCGAGTGTCGTGCGGACGCAGCGCTTCGCCGACGGCGAAACGCGCCAGGCCGGCACAGTCGCGATGAAACCAGCGCGGCGACGGGCCATGGCGAATCTGGTCGGCGACGATCAACGCCATCCAGGCGCGAAAGCGGTCGGATTGTGTGCCGTCAAGCGCGCCAGCTGAGGATGGTGTCGACGGCTCCGCAGTGAGTGCTGCCGCGGGTCGCCATGCGCTGCCGAGGATCATTCCCCCGAGCGCGGTGATGAATCGCCGGCGTTGCATCAGCGGGCGCTCTCCTGCAGCGGTCTGATGTCGAGAGTAACGAAACCATCTGTGCCGCCGGCACCAGGAACCGCGACGGCCGCCTGGTGCTGTTGCCCCCAGGCATCGAGGCGTGGCCAGAGCCGGTTGCGGGCGACCTCACGAAAATACGATTCTTCGTCCGCCGGCAGCACTTCCTGCACTTCCGAACGCAATAGCCGGGCCAGCTGCGGCGGGTCGAAGACCAGCCACCCGGGTCCGTGCAGGCCGGGCTCGTCGCCGAGTGCCGCCGCCCGCTTGCCGGCCACATCGAGCGCCGTATCCACCTGGCGACGATCGGGAGAAAAGAAGATCAGCCCGCCGCGCCAGGCCAGGGCGGGCTCGAAGGCACGCGCGCCGCCGTCCGGTGGGCGAATACCGTGACGGGAGGCAACGGTGACGGCATGGATCTGGCTCTCGGCATCCTTGCCCGCGGCCTTGGCGCCCGTGGCAGACCAGGATTTTTCCGCCAGGCGGGCCAGCAACTGCCCGGCATCGAGCGGCATGGCAGTCGCCGCACGCGCGATGAAGAGGGGCGCCGAGAGGCGGGAACCGGCAAACCAGCAGACGGCGGCGATCGGGTCCAGGGCAGCGAGGGTGGCCGGCAGCACGGCGTCCTTGCCGAGCAACACGGCCAGCGGCGCCGCAGTGGCCGGCCAATCAACGGGCAGGGCAGTACATAAGGCCGCGCCCAGCGGTACAGCCCGCCAGATGCCGGCGGTGTCGAGAGCAGCGGTGGCGCTGGTCTGGTTCAGGCGGAGACTGGCCTGCCAATTGCCGTCTGCGTGGTCGAAGCGCAGGCCGGCGAGCGCCGGCAGGAAGTGCGCGTAGCCGAGCGTCAGGGCCTGCTGGCCGATCACGAAGGAGTGCTGTGCGGTCACCGACGCGGGCAGCTTCGCCTGCCACGGGTGGGCGCCGCGCAGCAACTCGCCGAGAACCGTCTCGGCGTCGCCGGTCAATGTGCCTTCGCTGTCGAGGGCAAGCGCCGGATCGGAAAGAAACACCCAGTTTTCGCCGTGTCCGGCAAAGGCCAACTGGCGGCCGCCGCCGTAATCGAGCGCATACAAGCTGATCTCGTCGCCAGCCACGGAAAACTTGCCGACGAGTTTCAACTGCCGATCGTCAAGCGCAATCCGGGCAAACGCTTCGCTCAGTCGGGCGAGCACGCCACGTTCCAGCCTGGCGACGAAGTGCTCGGGGCGCCCCTTGCCCGAACGCCATATGCCGATCTCCGCGGGTCCGGCCAGCAGCATCGAGAGAAAACGGTCCTCGATGCCGACTTTGTGCTCGTAGGCGAGACGACGCAAGCTGCCCTCCAACGATAGCCGCGCCTCGTCCTCTTCGTAGTGAAAGACCAGTTGTTCGTCCACCAGGCCGGCAAGTATGGGGGCCGCCGCGACATCCTTGGGCACTTGCGCCAGATTGCGGGTGGCCAGCAGCATTTCAGGCTGGCGCAGGTCGACCTGCAGGCGGGACACACCCTTGTAACGGGGAGCCTTGTGCCAATAGCGGTAGGCGCCGATCGCCAGGATGACCGCCAGCAGGCCAAGGCAGGCGTAGAGCCACGGGCGGCGTTGGCGAAGGGCAGGCGAAACCGACAGGGTCACCATCAGAGGCAACCAGCGAAACAACGTGTGCGCGGTGGCTGCCACCGCGCACACTGCCCGCATTGACGGCCAGCAAAAGCCGGCGTCCGATGTCGCAAACCGACCCGCGGTAGCCGCGGCAAAGCGCTCGTCATGTCAAGTCCTCTCTTGCTGCCGGCAAACCGCTCGATCCGCCCCTGCGCACCTTGCGCATCGTCGGGGATGACGAACGTCCAGAGCTCCGACCGTCTGGCCAGAGGCCGTATTGTATGCTGGGCAGTTGCGAAATAGGACAGCCGCAATGCGTGCAGGAGAAAGCTCGCACAAGACCCGCGGTCGTGCCAGCGTCCCGGAAGGGCAGCGTCCCAGTGTCGCCCGTCAGCGACGGCCAAAGACTCGGCAAGCACGTGTCGGGAGCGCGCTTGCCCGGCAAGAATGAATAGTTTGTCCTGGACATAGTTGTAGATTCTGGCTATTATTTGCGAATAGTGAGCTTCATATGGAATATCCATGACCCTTGCCCAGGACAATATGTGCGCTCGACCAGCAATGACTATTAGTACCGTCGAGCGCGACACTGGCCTCGGCAAAGATACGCTGCGTGTATGGGAACGCCGCTACGGCTTCCCGCAACCGGAGCGGGACCACAACGGAGAGCGCGTCTATCCGGCGGAGCAGGTCGAGCGCTTGCGCTTGATGAAGCGTCTGATCGATCAGGGTTACCGTCCCGGCAAGCTGTGTGCGGCCAGCGACGAAGAACTCGCTCGTCTGTGCAATGCGTCTGCGCCAGCCAGGGACGGCGAACCGGGACCGAGTGAAGACCTGATCCGGCAGCTGATCAGGCTCGTGAAAGCCAACGACGTGCCAGCACTGCGCCATGCGCTCAATCAATCGATGATGCGACTGGGACTGCAGAGCTTCGTCATGGACGTCGTCGCGCGGTTGAATCACGCCGTCGGTGAAGCGTGGATGAACGGCGAGTTTGCCGTCTTCGAGGAGCATCTCTATACGGAACAGATGAAGGCGCTGTTGCGCCAGGCGATCGGCAGCCTACCGCAAAGTGGTGGTCGACCACGCATCCTGCTGACCACGGTCCCTGACGAACAGCACGTTCTTGGGCTGTTGATGGCGGAGGCGCTGCTGGTCCTCGAGGGAGCAACCTGCATTTCGCTGGGCACCCAGACACCTTTGTTCGACATCCAGATGGCCGCCGTGGCTCATCAGGCGGACATCGTGGCCGTGTCGTTTTCGGCAGCCTTTCCGGCAAGGCAGGTAGGCCCCCTGGCCAACCAGTTGCGTGAACTCCTCCCGACGCACATCGAACTGTGGGTTGGCGGCGCGGGCGCCCACCGAGCGCCCGCATCACCCAGCGGCACCTTGCTGCTGCCGAATCTTCCCGCAGCACTCGACGGCCTCAGCGATTGGCGCACACGACATGCGACGTGCACCTGACGCACTGAGCATGGCTCAGCGCTTCGTCGCCCGCGTGATTTCGCGCTTCCCCGGCGGTCCGGGCGGGTTCTCGATGGCGAAGCCGACAGCCCGGAGATTCCTCTTCACTGCACCCTTGGCGCAGTAGGTCACCAGCACCCCGCCGCGCCGCATGCAGCGCTGCAATTTGTCGAAGATTTCCAGCGTCCAGAGCTCTGGTTGCACCGGTGGAGAAAAGGCGTCGAAGTAGACCAGATCGTAGTCGTCGCCAGGCGAGAAGTCCTCGATTCGGGTCTGCAGTTTGACAAGCGAGAAGCGGTCCCCAAGACGAACGCCCGTTCCCCACGCGCAGCCATGCATGGCGGCAAAGACGCCGCCCCCCAGCGGCGTAGAGGTGCTATCGGCATGGTTCAGGCGGAGCACGAGTTCGGCTGCAAGTGGAAAGGGTTCGACAGCGGTGTACTCGACATCGGCGCTGCCCTGGTTGGTGCGCTCCCAAGTCAGCAGGGCGTTAAGCCCGGTACCGAACCCGACTTCAAGAATTCGCACTCGACCGCCGGCAGCAGCGATCACGTGATCGTAGCCATGCCGGATGAACACATGCAGCGACTCGCGCAGCGCGCCATGCACCGAATGATAGTGCTCATCGCAGCCCGGCAGGTAGAGCGAGTGCGAGCCGTCACCGGTAACGACCAGTTCTCTGTCCACAAAGCGAGGATCGTTCATGGCGGTGACGCGTCGACGACCGACCAGCATCGTCGGCGGTACAAAGCACAAAGCCCTCGCCGCGGTTGCGGTGAGGGCTTTGTAGAAGGGGAGCCTGGCGGTGACCTACTTTCACACATGAAGTATGCACTATCATCGGCGCGCCTTCGTTTCACGGTCCTGTTCGGGAAGGGAAGGGGTGGGTCCAAAGGGCTATGGCCGCCAAGCGTAAGGGGTTCGCACGCCGCGTTGAAGCGGGGTGCGCAGGAAGAAGGGGAGTTGTGATTGCTTTTCGAACCGGCTTTTTGACGGTTCCTGGGGAACCGATGTCCGGTGCGGAGTTGCTGCTCAAGGTTATAGGATCAAGCCTCACGGGCAATTAGTACTGGTTAGCTTAACGCATTGCTGCGCTTCCACACCCAGCCTATCAACGTGGTGGTCTACCACGACCCTTCAGGGGGATCAAGTCCCCAGGGAAATCTTATCTCAAGGCGAGTTTCACGCTTAGATGCTTTCAGCGTTTATCTCTTCCGAACTTAGCTACCCGGCAATACGACTGGCGTCATAACCGGTACACCAGAGGTTCGTCCACTCCGGTCCTCTCGTACTAGGAGCAGCCCCCTTCAAATTTCCAGCGCCCACGGCAGATAGGGACCAAACTGTCTCACGACGTTTTAAACCCAGCTCACGTACCACTTTAAATGGCGAACAGCCATACCCTTGGGACCAACTGCAGCCCCAGGATGTGATGAGCCGACATCGAGGTGCCAAACACCGCCGTCGATATGAACTCTTGGGCGGTATTAGCCTGTTATCCCCAGAGTACCTTTTATCCGTTGAGCGATGGCCCTTCCATACAGAACCACCGGATCACTATGACCTACTTTCGTACCTGCTCGACGTGTGAGTCTCGCAGTCAAGCACGCTTTTGCCATTGCACTAACAGCACGATGTCCGACCGTACCTAGCGTACCTTCGTACTCCTCCGTTACACTTTAGGAGGAGACCGCCCCAGTCAAACTGCCTACCATGCACGGTCCCAGACCCGGATTCACGGGCCGTGGTTAGAACCTCAAACAAACCAGGGTGGTATTTCAAGGTTGGCTCCACCAGAACTAGCGTCCCGGCTTCACAGCCTCCCACCTATCCTACACAAGTCGGTTCAAAGTCCAATGCAAAGCTACAGTAAAGGTTCATGGGGTCTTTCCGTCTAACCGCGGGGAGATTGCATCTTCACAACCATTTCAACTTCGCTGAGTCTCAGGAGGAGACAGTGTGGCCATCGTTACGCCATTCGTGCAGGTCGGAACTTACCCGACAAGGAATTTCGCTACCTTAGGACCGTTATAGTTACGGCCGCCGTTTACCGGGGCTTCGATCAAGAGCTTGCACCCCATCACTTAACCTTCCGGCACCGGGCAGGCGTCACACCCTATACGTCCACTTTCGTGTTTGCAGAGTGCTGTGTTTTTATTAAACAGTCGCAGCCACCATTTCACTGCAACCCTTTCAGCCTTCACCCGCGAGGGGCTACAACCTATCAGGGCGCACCTTTTCCCGAAGTTACGGTGCAAATTTGCCGAGTTCCTTCTCCTGAGTTCTCTCAAGCGCCTTAGAATTCTCATCCTGCCCACCTGTGTCGGTTTGCGGTACGGTCTCCTTGTAACTGAAGCTTAGAGGCTTTTCTTGGAAGCATGGTATCAATCACTTCGCGGTCAATGACCACTCGTTATCACGCCTCAGAATTGACCTTCCGGATTTGCCTAAAAGGTCTTCCTACACGCTTGAACCGGGACGTCCAACACCCGGCTGACCTAACCTTCTCCGTCCCCCCATCGCATTACAAAGAGGTACAGGAATATTGACCTGTTTCCCATCGACTACGCTTTTCAGCCTCGCCTTAGGGGCCGACTCACCCTGCGCCGATGAACGTTGCGCAGGAAACCTTGGGCTTTCGGCGAGGGAGCTTTTCACTCCCTTTATCGCTACTCATGTCAGCATTCGCACTTCTGATACCTCCAGCATCCTTCACAAGACGCCTTCAACGGCTTACAGAACGCTCTCCTACCATATCCTTACGGATATCCGCGATTTCGGTGCATAGTTTGAGCCCCGTTACATCTTCCGCGCAGGACGACTCGACCAGTGAGCTATTACGCTTTCTTTAAAGGATGGCTGCTTCTAAGCCAACCTCCTGGCTGTCTAAGCCTTCCCACCTCGTTTCCCACTTAACTATGGCTTTGGGACCTTAATCGGCGGTCTGGGTTGTTTCCCTCTTGACACCGGACGTTAGCACCCGATGTCTGTCTCCCAAGCTCGCACTCAACGGTATTCTGAGTTTGCAATGGTTTGGTAAGTCGCGATGACCCCCTAGCCATAACAGTGCTTTACCCCCGTCGGTGATACTTGAGGCACTACCTAAATAGTTTTCGGAGAGAACCAGCTATTTCCAAGTTTGTTTAGCCTTTCACCCCTATCCACAGCTCATCCCCTAATTTTTCAACATTAGTGGGTTCGGACCTCCAGTGCGTGTTACCGCACCTTCATCCTGGCCATGGATAGATCACTTGGTTTCGGGTCTACGTCCAGCAACTAGGCGCCCTTATCAGACTCGGTTTCCCTACGCCTCCCCTATTCGGTTAAGCTCGCTACTGAACGTAAGTCGCTGACCCATTATACAAAAGGTACGCAGTCACCCCTCAAGGAGGCTCCCACTGTTTGTATGCATGCGGTTTCAGGATCTATTTCACTCCCCTCCCGGGGTTCTTTTCGCCTTTCCCTCACGGTACTGGTGCACTATCGGTCGATTACGAGTATTTAGCCTTGGAGGATGGGCCCCCCATGTTCAGACAGGATTTCTCGTGCCCCGCCCTACTTGTCGCAAACTTAGTACTACGATCGGGTTTTCGCGTACGGGGCTTTCACCCACTACGGCGCCACTTTCCAGAGACTTCCGCTAACGCAATCGCTATCACTTGCAGGCTGTTCCCATTTCGCTCGCCACTACTTTGGGAATCTCGGTTGATTTCTTTTCCTCCGGCTACTTAGATGTTTCAGTTCGCCGGGTTCGCTTCCGCACGCCTATGTATTCAGCGTGGGATACTCCTTGCGGAGTGGGTTTCCCCATTCGGATATCTCTGGATCAAAGCTTCATTGCCAGCTCCCCAGAGCTTTTCGCAGGCTTGTACGTCCTTCGTCGCCTGTAATCGCCAAGGCATCCACCACATGCACTTATTCGCTTGATCCTATAACCTTGAGCTCTCTTCCGAGACCCCAAGCTACAGGCAACTCATGTGTGCTCCCCCTTGCGGGGGATCGATGCAATCACAACCGTATTACCAACACCCCCACAGGGGCGCCAGCAATACAACCTTCTTCCAGTTTTTTAAAGAGCACTCACCCGGTAAAGGGTCAGGCCTGCAGGGTAGATCACTACCCCGCAGGCCTGACGGTTCACTCGGCGCGGATGGTGGAGGATGACGGGATCGAACCGACGACCCCCTGCTTGCAAAGCAGGTGCTCTCCCAGCTGAGCTAATCCCCCGCTGACCGGCAACCACACCCCCAGCCGACGCCAGAAATGCTTTACTGCCTGCCTTCGCACGGCCCCTCCGTCGTTTCGCTGGTGGGTCTGGTTGGAATCGAACCAACGACCCTCGCCTTATCAAGACGATGCTCTAACCGACTGAGCTACAGACCCATCCGCTTGTGCAGCCTGTGACAACCGATAGGTTGTGAGTTCTCGATCCGGTTTTTCTCTAGAAAGGAGGTGATCCAGCCGCAGGTTCCCCTACGGCTACCTTGTTACGACTTCACCCCAGTCACGAACCCTGCCGTGGTAATCGCCCTCCTTGCGGTTAGGCTAACTACTTCTGGCAGAACCCGCTCCCATGGTGTGACGGGCGGTGTGTACAAGACCCGGGAACGTATTCACCGCGACATGCTGATCCGCGATTACTAGCGATTCCGACTTCACGCAGTCGAGTTGCAGACTGCGATCCGGACTACGATCGGCTTTCTGAGATTGGCTCCCCCTCGCGGGTTGGCAACCCTCTGGACCGACCATTGTATGACGTGTGAAGCCCTACCCATAAGGGCCATGAGGACTTGACGTCATCCCCACCTTCCTCCGGTTTGTCACCGGCAGTCTCATTAAAGTGCCCAACTGAATGATGGCAATTAATGACAAGGGTTGCGCTCGTTGCGGGACTTAACCCAACATCTCACGACACGAGCTGACGACAGCCATGCAGCACCTGTGTTCAGGCTCTCTTGCGAGCACTCCCAAATCTCTTCAGGATTCCTGACATGTCAAGGGTAGGTAAGGTTTTTCGCGTTGCATCGAATTAATCCACATCATCCACCGCTTGTGCGGGTCCCCGTCAATTCCTTTGAGTTTTAGCCTTGCGGCCGTACTCCCCAGGCGGTCAACTTCACGCGTTAGCTACGGCACTAAAAGGTTTAACCCTCCCAACACCTAGTTGACATCGTTTAGGGCGTGGACTACCAGGGTATCTAATCCTGTTTGCTCCCCACGCTTTCGTGCATGAGCGTCAGTATTGGCCCAGGGGGCTGCCTTCGCCATCGGTGTTCCTCCACATCTCTACGCATTTCACTGCTACACGTGGAATTCCACCCCCCTCTGCCAAACTCCAGCCTGGCAGTCTCAAATGCAGTTCCCAGGTTGAGCCCGGGGATTTCACATCTGACTTACCAAACCGCCTGCGCACGCTTTACGCCCAGTAATTCCGATTAACGCTCGCACCCTACGTATTACCGCGGCTGCTGGCACGTAGTTAGCCGGTGCTTCTTATTCGGGTACCGTCATCTACACAGGGTATTAACCCGTGCAATTTCTTCCCCGCCGAAAGAGCTTTACAACCCGAAGGCCTTCTTCACTCACGCGGCATGGCTGGATCAGGCTTGCGCCCATTGTCCAAAATTCCCCACTGCTGCCTCCCGTAGGAGTCTGGGCCGTGTCTCAGTCCCAGTGTGGCGGATCATCCTCTCAGACCCGCTACGGATCGTCGCCTTGGTAGGCCTTTACCCCACCAACTAGCTAATCCGACATCGGCCGCTCCCAGAGCGCAAGGTCTTGCGATCCCCTGCTTTCCTGCTCACAGAATATGCGGTATTAGCGTAACTTTCGCTACGTTATCCCCCACTCCAGGATACGTTCCGATGCTTTACTCACCCGTCCGCCACTCGCCACCAGGGTTGCCCCCGTGCTGCCGTTCGACTTGCATGTGTAAGGCATGCCGCCAGCGTTTAATCTGAGCCAGGATCAAACTCTTCAGTTCAAATCCTCAAACCCTCGCTCGACGTCCCACCAGCCCAGATTCCTCCAGACCAGCAGGCTTTACTTCCGTGCGAGTTACTCCATCTGCTCGGCAATCCGCTTGCGCTGATCACCCCAGATCAAGAACCCACACCTATCGGTTGTCTAGTTTTTAAAGAGCTTGCCAACAGACTGGATAACCAGCTTGCGGCGCTGCCTGAGCAGCGAG